>JGI26524J50256_1002318_pt1 | contig 11669 bp, 12 predicted proteins | sample ThiBio_inoc_plan_FD_50256 | JGI IMG/M metagenome (IMG submission 50256) | reverse complement strand
GAACTCGGCACGCATATCCTCAATCTACCGTTCAAACGTCGAGTTGAAGAACGTTGCTTGCACATGCTCAAAAACAAAAAAAGTCTTCAGGATCTCAGTGAGCAAGACCGACAACTGATCCAAAAATGTCGCTATGAACGCAATGCCTACAACAAACGTATGCTTCAGCTGCAACTGATCCAACAGACAGAAGCTGCCAAACGCAATGCACTGGAACAAAACATCCTCAAGCTCCATCAAAAACATGACATCGATGCCTACTTTGCCATGCACGATGCACTGGATGAGATCCTCAAAACGCAACGCCACCAGACCGCAGCGAAAAACCTGAATCAGAAAATAGAAAAAGCCCTGAATCCAGAACAACAAAAGGAAAAACAAAGCCAGAAACAACAGAAAAAACGAGAAGACCAGATCAAATACTTTATCGGTTCACTCTATCTAGGTATTTTTGAACGAGCAAAGTTTCAAATAACCCACTCCAATCAGGACTTGGACAACCTGAAAACCTTATTTCGTATGGCCTTGATCGGTAAAACTATGCAACAAACTAACAAGGATCTACAGACAGTCACCCAAGAAATTGCCAACTCAAGCCAATACCAAGAAATTGAACGATTTATACAAGAAGCCAAACAAGATCCAAGAAACCCATTCAACAAAACACCAGAGCAATAAACAAATATCACGTTTAAACGCTGTATTTTCGCCATAGTACGATCATTTCAAACTGAACTAGAGATCAGTACCCAAAAAACAAAAAAGTGCCTCTAAACGCAAATAGAAGCAAATGACACAGCCTCAATAAATCACTAGAACACCTCAACCAAGCGAGTGTCTACGAGCGAAAGTCCCAAAATTCGCGCCTCGGCCTTCTGAAAAACCGCTTTTTTAGGTTAATCAACCTAAAAAAGTGAAATTTAGATGCAAAAATTTGAGCCTAGACCGAGCGAAGCGAGCATAAAACTTTATGAGCGAAGCGAATTCCGAGTTGCTTTTGCTCTTGCCTTTGCTTTTTCTCAAATTCACAACGAAAAGAACCAAAAAATTGCCCCTCGAATCGAGCGAAAGCGAGATTCAATAGAGTTTGAGCGTAGCGAAAACCAAGGGCAATTTTGACCAGACTAGGCTTTTAATTATTTTTAATAGTTTTTAATGCTTTTACACAGGCTGAAATCCTTTGTTTGCAATAGTTTAAGGGGTGATAAAGATAGGTTTAAGGGGTGATAAAGATAGGTTTAAGGGGTGATAAAGATAGGTTTAAGGGTGATAAAGATAGGTTTAAGGGGTATATGAATAGATAGATTGTTGACTATTTAAAATATATGACATATAACCTAGTTAAATGAATTAATAAGCTTCATATCATGACAAATAACAATAAATTAGTTGTTAAAGATAATGCTCTTATCGATGCTTCTTTTAACTTATCACTCATAGAGCAACGTATTATGCTCTTGGCCATAGTTGGAGCTAGAGAGTCTTCTAATCTCACGCCAGATACACCAATAGAAGTGCTTGTAAGCGATTACATTCATCAATTTAAAGTGGATAGTAATAATGCCTATGGCTTGCTCAGAGAGGCAGCAAAAACACTAAAAAGAAGGGAGTTCAGTTATTTAGATAGATATAAGGGCCTCGAGGCTCTTACTACAGCAAATTGGGTAAACAAAGTGACCTATGTAGATTCTAATGGTCTTATTGTTTTATACCTTAGCAACGAAGTTATCAGCTTAATTAGCCGATTAAGCGAACAATTTACCAAATATCATATAGAGCAAGTATCTGATTTTAGAAGTAAATATAGCATAAGACTATATGAGCTATTAATTAAATGGTTGAATGTAGCAAAAACTGAGAAATATAGTATTAACGATCTTAGATCAAAGTTAGGTCTTGACGCGACTGAATATTCAACAATGTCTAACTTTAAATCCAACGTATTAGACAGAGCAGTAAGTGAAATTAATAAACACACTGATATTACCGTTGACTATGACCAATTCAAAAAAGGACGAGTTATCACTGACATTCAATTCAGAATTAAATCGAAAGTTAGGCCATCTCAACAAGAATTAACTAGAACGCCCCAAACAGCATTCCAACAAATGACAGATGCTCAAATCAATATGTTTGGCAATCAGCTTTCACGACTACCTGAATTTTCAAACTTAGCAAATGGTAATGAAAGCTATGAGAGCCTAGCAGCGAAAATCAAAGAAATGCTAAGAGATCCAATACAGCAAAAACAGTTTTTGCCTCATCTAAAAAACTTAGGCTTTAAAGCTTGAGTGTATTGGAGAATACACATATTGTATTCTCCAATACGTTTTCAAAATACACAGCAATACACTATGAATACAGCTACAAAATACAGTGTTAGTGATGCTGCAACCCTGTATAAAAAATCTCGAGCTACGCTATATAAAGATATAAAAAACGGTGTGTTAAGCCGTGACCATGATGGTTTTATAGATTTTTCAGAACTTCTCCGTGTCTATGGAGAACCTTTTGGAGTAAAACAAGTAAAACGTATCGATACGTCCCCAATACAAAATCAAAATACATCTGAATACACTGATAAAACAGTTTTAGAACTCAAAAACCAAATTGATTTTCTAAAAAAACAGTTAGAAAAAGCCGAAGATCGTGAAGCCAAGGCAAATGCTCGTATAGATACACTGCTGACACTCATTGAAATGAAGCCCCCACAATCCAATATGACTACGTTTACCGATCAGAAATCTGCTCCAGATATAGCAACAGATCCTCAGTCAGAACTCGAGCCGAAAGATGACGGATTGACTACTCCAGTCGAAACAGAAAATAAGCGTATTCCAGTGCCAGAGCACGTAGAACCAGAGCAGCCGAAAAGAGGCTTTCTCAGTCGCTTTTTCTTACCGAATGGGTGAGAGCATTGTTGACTGTAGCTAATCAAAATTGTGGAACAATGGTTAAATACTAGGCGTGGAACGTGAAGAATCCATAAAAAAGCCCTATCTGGGTTGATTGGGCTGAGTACAATTACTTAAGGTATTGATTTAAATTAAGTTAACAAATTGACTTCGCATAAGGCGTATTATGTTAATTTTAGAATTTCTTAATTTTTATAATCAATATTATTTAGAAATACTACATCCACCATTTCGTTCACATTCACTTGGATTTGCTTGTCTTTTTTCATAAGCCTCTCGCCTTTCTCTATTACTTATCTCTCGTCTACGCTCCCATTCTCTTTTATCTGCTTCAGTCACTTTTTCTCTGTATCCATAGTAATAACCATCTGCTGTTGTAAACTGAGCACGTTCACGATCTTTCTCTGCTTGAGTCTTCTCTGCATGAACAATACAAGCAGATGATGTTATCAATAATAATCCAATTAATACTCTCAGCATTTTTTATACTCTTTTAATAATATTTCTTGATTATAGGATGTAAAAATCTATTTACCTATCCTCATTTGAGGATAGGTAAATAAATCAAATATGAATTATTATAAAAAATATTATCAATTATTTTTTAGAGGTATCTATGAAAAAACTTATTTTAGCTCTTTTAATTTTACCTTTTATGCAGCTGTCTTATGCTGATGATAAAGAGAAAAAAGACCCTAGAGTTGGAGAACAACCTACTACTAGCTCATCGGCTATTAATGATTCATCACGAGGAACTCCAGAAGAATGTGTTAAGAGAAGACAAAGTGGATGTTAATTTAGATCTCTATTTAACATAATGGGCGTTATGCGAAACCACTTATAAAAATTCATTGTTTTTCAATTGTTTAAAAAATTAGTCATGACTAAAAAATAGGTAAAAAGCCGACTCCGAAACAAGTCGGCTGCTTTTTAAGCAATTTTGTCACTTTTAGCCAATAAAATTGGTTAAAAAATGCTCAAAATTGCGGTTTTTCCTGATTTCTAAAGGCTCTCTTTTCTGAAATTATCCCCATTTCCTGCGGACAATTCTTGGGATAATTTGAGGATATCTGCATGTACGTTCTGGCGTACAGGCATTCAAGAAAATCACCAATAGGCAGATACCACCAGATTGCATATCATGGCTTCATTGAGAACAGGATGTTCCACATAAAAATAAGAAGATCAGCGACAGGACGCGAGGGATGACAGGAGTTGACCCTAGTACCAAATACGAAAAACCCCGACAGGATGTCGGGGTTTTTTTATTGCCTCATGATTTTAATTTCACTTTGACTCTACAAGATTTAATGCTATGGTATATATCAATGATATATATCTTGGTTTCAGGAGGTAATTATGGAAATTGCGAAAGTATTTCAAACTGGTCGCAGTCAAGCGGTTCGCTTGCCTAAAGCCTTTCGCTTTAATGGCACGGAAGTGGCCATCAAAAGCTTCGGGCGTGGTGTATTACTCATGCCCATCGACAATCCTTGGGATATCATGTTAGAAGCCATCAATGAGTTTGAGGTTGGATTCCAGTTAGAGCGAGATGATCAAGGCGAACAGTTCCGTGAGGAGTTCAGATGATTTACCTCTTAGACACAAATATTTGTATCTATGTCATCAACAATAAGCCTCAACACGTTTTTGAACGCTTTAAGCAATATCAACTCGGCCAGCTTGCGATTTCAAGTATCACGGCATCTGAGTTGGCTTTCGGTGTAGAGAAGTCTGGATCTGAACGCAATAAACAGGCGTTAAACAAGTTTTTGTCACCTTTAGAGATTCTTCCTTACGATGAACAGGCCATTTGGCATTACGCCAAATTACGCCAGAATCTTCAATCTACAGGTAAACCGATTGGCAGCTTAGATATGCTGATTGCTGCTCATGCCTTGGCATTAGATGTTGTATTAGTTACGAACAATACAAAAGAATTTGAACGGATTGATGGTCTGAAGCTAGAGAATTGGGTCTAATCGCTATATCTAGCCCTGTGCAGGGCTAGAATTCGCATAAGAGATTTTATGTTAAATCATAATCCTAATGTATTGGTGTAATAAAATCTTATAGTTAATAATTATCTAATAAATCAATTAGATGTGCTTTTATGTTAGTCCACTCACTTTTGATAATACTGTACATTACGGTATCTCGAGTTGTACCATCTTTACGTAAAGCATGCCCTCTAATTATCCCATCCTTTTTTGCACCCAATCTTTCAATTGCTCGCTGACTTTTAATATTAAAAATATCAGTGCGAAGTCCAACCGTCTCAGTATTTAACTGTTCAAAAGCAAATTGTAGTAATAGCAACTTACATGTCGTATTGACATGCGTACGCTGCACTGATTTTGCATACCAGGTATAACCTATTTCTAAGCGTTTCACGTTCAAAAGAACATCATGATAACTAGTTGTACCTAGAACTTTCCCACAGCTTTCTTCAATGACAACAAATGGATAACGTGTACCTTCCTGTTTTTGTATTAGAGCTGTTTCAATATATTGATGAACCTCAGAATAATGTGGTGTTGATGTCACTCTTAATTTCCATAGCTGACCATCTTTACATGCTTCCATAAGCCCACTTTCATGTTCAAAAGATAAGGGAATTAAACGGATATTACTTTTATTCAAAACAACATGATCAAATAATTCTAATTCTTTCACAATACTTTTCCTTTACGACATTTGAGCTGAATACAAGTGGTTCTATTGAGTTAATAATTTCTAAAATTAACATAATACAGCTTATGCGAAGCTATGAGTCCTTATCCTGTAAGGCATTCATAGCTCGCCACTTCATCATTAACACCGCATCTTCCTCCTCAAAACTCGACTCACCAGAAGCAATCCGTTCAATCATCGCATTGACATAAGCTTGACTGGCATCAATTACATGCTGCTCAAACTCATGCTCCACAATCCCTTGCGTTGCCTTAAACGCTGCCCGAATACGCTCTGCATCTACATTCTTTTTCATACTTGGTCACGCTGCTGTGATTGATAACTTGGATGATCTTTCAGATAGGCAATAAAACTATCCAAACATTTGCTATCCAATCGTGATTCTTCAGGATGATCCACATGCTGTAACGGGTTTTGGCCTAAAAGAAACTGCTCAAACTGAGCCTTAAAATACTCAGGAATATCAGACACCAAAACATAGCTATCATCTGATTTCAGTTGATGCCGTGGGATCTGAATCAACTCAAGTAAATGTTTCTTCCACAATAGACTAGCCCGAAGCTGATCATTCACTGGATGATGGGGATCATGTGCAGCAGCACGTTGATCGTCAAATAAACCCTCAAGAATTTGTTTTCCAGTCTTCATACGACCTCCAAAAGCTTTATTTAAAACTTCACAATATTCCTAGAACCATGATGGCGTATAACCATCATCACGATCTAGATCTTGATTTTTACGCTGCTCTAAAGCTTGGTTGTACTCCTTTTGATAGATCTGGAGCTTGTTAAATTGCCGAATCTGTTGAATGGTGTGCTTTTGTGCCTCAACCTCAAGCTGAATCAGCGGATCGGCACTTTTCAACTTCCATCGGTAGATCTGCGGAACATCTTGCAATTGCGTTCCGTACTTCTGGTTAAATTCCTGATTGGACAAATGACTCACTCGATTCGGAACAACAATCTCCATACCCTCCAGAATTACGGTTTTCATCGGTGCATGCATTTCCAAAGCCTGATTAATCAGCTGCTCAGTTTTTTCCCGAAAGGCTTTGACCTGATCACGGCCAAAGCCCAATGCATCAGCCGTTAATTTCTGTGCGCCCCCCTTGCTGGGATTCTTTGGACGATACTGTTTAAAAAACTGTTCTGGTGGTCGTTCAATCCCATCGGCCAGACTCCGTTCAGAATACATCAGATGTAAGTGCGGTTGATCTTCACCTGTCAGCTCACTCGGATGATTATGCACTGCTGCGGTATAAGGGAACTGATACTGATCGGCAAATTCCTGAATAAAGGCCTCGACCAATTCTTTACGCTGCTGTTTCGACAATTCTTTTGGTAAAGCCACAGTCAACGTTGAACTGGTGCGACCTCGCGCAATCTCATAACGATCCGCACTATGCCAAAAGCTTGCAGGCGCATCGATGGCCCAACTAGGCATATTTCCAGAACGCACGAACTCCAATTCCTCATCGTCCTTTTGCTCGGCAAAATGCGCAGTACGGGTCAGATACTGGAAGGTATTCTTGGAACTGGAATCCTTCTTCACATTGTGCCGAATATTCATGTAAAACATGCCGAATTCACCTGAGATCCAATTCGCAAAGGAGGCTCTCCGCAGGAGCGAGGAGGAGTGTCTTTTTTTGACAATAATCGCTTTAGCGGTTGTTGTCAAAAAAAGACACGGAAACGAGATAAACTATTTTTTATGCATAGCAGAAAAAATAGTTTAAACGCCCACAACATGACGCTAACATGGTCTCAATCCACGGCAAAATGAGATCCAAATGGCAGGACGCAAAGCGTTAGTTCTCACCGCAAAAGAAATCAACGAACTCGGCACGCATATCCTCAATCTACCGTTCAAACGTCGAGTTGAAGAACGTTGCTTGCACATGCTCAAAAACAAAAAAAGTCTTCAGGATCTCAGTGAGCAAGACCGACAACTGATCCAAAAATGTCGCTATGAACGCAATGCCTACAACAAACGTATGCTTCAGCTGCAACTGATCCAACAGACAGAAGCTGCCAAACGCAATGCACTGGAACAAAACATCCTCAAGCTCCATCAAAAACATGACATCGATGCCTACTTTGCCATGCACGATGCACTGGATGAGATCCTCAAAACGCAACGCCACCAGACCGCAGCGAAAAACCTGAATCAGAAAATAGAAAAAGCCCTGAATCCAGAACAACAAAAGGAAAAACAAAGCCAGAAACAACAGAAAAAACGAGAAGACCAGATCAAATACTTTATCGGTTCACTCTATCTAGGTATTTTTGAACGAGCAAAGTTTCAAATAACCCACTCCAATCAGGACTTGGACAACCTGAAAACCTTATTTCGTATGGCCTTGATCGGTAAAACTATGCAACAAACTAACAAGGATCTACAGACAGTCACCCAAGAAATTGCCAACTCAAGCCAATACCAAGAAATTGAACGATTTATACAAGAAGCCAAACAAGATCCAAGAAACCCATTCAACAAAACACCAGAGCAATAAACAAATATCACGTTTAAACGCTGTATTTTCGCCATAGTACGATCATTTCAAACTGAACTAGAGATCAGTACCCAAAAAACAAAAAAGTGCCTCTAAACGCAAATAGAAGCAAATGACACAGCCTCAATAAATCACTAGAACACCTCAACCAAGCGAGTGTCTACGAGCGAAAGTCCCAAAATTCGCGCCTCGGCCTTCTGAAAAACCGCTTTTTTAGGTTAATCAACCTAAAAAAGTGAAATTTAGATGCAAAAATTTGAGCCTAGACCGAGCGAAGCGAGCATAAAACTTTATGAGCGAAGCGAATTCCGAGTTGCTTTTGCTCTTGCCTTTGCTTTTTCTCAAATTCACAACGAAAAGAACCAAAAAATTGCCCCTCGAATCGAGCGAAAGCGAGATTCAATAGAGTTTGAGCGTAGCGAAAACCAAGGGCAATTTTGACCAGACTAGGCTTTTAATTATTTTTAATAGTTTTTAATGCTTTTACACAGGCTGAAATCCTTTGTTTGCAATAGTTTAAGGGGTGATAAAGATAGGTTTAAGGGGTGATAAAGATAGGTTTAAGGGGTGATAAAGATAGGTTTAAGGGTGATAAAGATAGGTTTAAGGGGTATATGAATAGATAGATTGTTGACTATTTAAAATATATGACATATAACCTAGTTAAATGAATTAATAAGCTTCATATCATGACAAATAACAATAAATTAGTTGTTAAAGATAATGCTCTTATCGATGCTTCTTTTAACTTATCACTCATAGAGCAACGTATTATGCTCTTGGCCATAGTTGGAGCTAGAGAGTCTTCTAATCTCACGCCAGATACACCAATAGAAGTGCTTGTAAGCGATTACATTCATCAATTTAAAGTGGATAGTAATAATGCCTATGGCTTGCTCAGAGAGGCAGCAAAAACACTAAAAAGAAGGGAGTTCAGTTATTTAGATAGATATAAGGGCCTCGAGGCTCTTACTACAGCAAATTGGGTAAACAAAGTGACCTATGTAGATTCTAATGGTCTTATTGTTTTATACCTTAGCAACGAAGTTATCAGCTTAATTAGCCGATTAAGCGAACAATTTACCAAATATCATATAGAGCAAGTATCTGATTTTAGAAGTAAATATAGCATAAGACTATATGAGCTATTAATTAAATGGTTGAATGTAGCAAAAACTGAGAAATATAGTATTAACGATCTTAGATCAAAGTTAGGTCTTGACGCGACTGAATATTCAACAATGTCTAACTTTAAATCCAACGTATTAGACAGAGCAGTAAGTGAAATTAATAAACACACTGATATTACCGTTGACTATGACCAATTCAAAAAAGGACGAGTTATCACTGACATTCAATTCAGAATTAAATCGAAAGTTAGGCCATCTCAACAAGAATTAACTAGAACGCCCCAAACAGCATTCCAACAAATGACAGATGCTCAAATCAATATGTTTGGCAATCAGCTTTCACGACTACCTGAATTTTCAAACTTAGCAAATGGTAATGAAAGCTATGAGAGCCTAGCAGCGAAAATCAAAGAAATGCTAAGAGATCCAATACAGCAAAAACAGTTTTTGCCTCATCTAAAAAACTTAGGCTTTAAAGCTTGAGTGTATTGGAGAATACACATATTGTATTCTCCAATACGTTTTCAAAATACACAGCAATACACTATGAATACAGCTACAAAATACAGTGTTAGTGATGCTGCAACCCTGTATAAAAAATCTCGAGCTACGCTATATAAAGATATAAAAAACGGTGTGTTAAGCCGTGACCATGATGGTTTTATAGATTTTTCAGAACTTCTCCGTGTCTATGGAGAACCTTTTGGAGTAAAACAAGTAAAACGTATCGATACGTCCCCAATACAAAATCAAAATACATCTGAATACACTGATAAAACAGTTTTAGAACTCAAAAACCAAATTGATTTTCTAAAAAAACAGTTAGAAAAAGCCGAAGATCGTGAAGCCAAGGCAAATGCTCGTATAGATACACTGCTGACACTCATTGAAATGAAGCCCCCACAATCCAATATGACTACGTTTACCGATCAGAAATCTGCTCCAGATATAGCAACAGATCCTCAGTCAGAACTCGAGCCGAAAGATGACGGATTGACTACTCCAGTCGAAACAGAAAATAAGCGTATTCCAGTGCCAGAGCACGTAGAACCAGAGCAGCCGAAAAGAGGCTTTCTCAGTCGCTTTTTCTTACCGAATGGGTGAGAGCATTGTTGACTGTAGCTAATCAAAATTGTGGAACAATGGTTAAATACTAGGCGTGGAACGTGAAGAATCCATAAAAAAGCCCTATCTGGGTTGATTGGGCTGAGTACAATTACTTAAGGTATTGATTTAAATTAAGTTAACAAATTGACTTCGCATAAGGCGTATTATGTTAATTTTAGAATTTCTTAATTTTTATAATCAATATTATTTAGAAATACTACATCCACCATTTCGTTCACATTCACTTGGATTTGCTTGTCTTTTTTCATAAGCCTCTCGCCTTTCTCTATTACTTATCTCTCGTCTACGCTCCCATTCTCTTTTATCTGCTTCAGTCACTTTTTCTCTGTATCCATAGTAATAACCATCTGCTGTTGTAAACTGAGCACGTTCACGATCTTTCTCTGCTTGAGTCTTCTCTGCATGAACAATACAAGCAGATGATGTTATCAATAATAATCCAATTAATACTCTCAGCATTTTTTATACTCTTTTAATAATATTTCTTGATTATAGGATGTAAAAATCTATTTACCTATCCTCATTTGAGGATAGGTAAATAAATCAAATATGAATTATTATAAAAAATATTATCAATTATTTTTTAGAGGTATCTATGAAAAAACTTATTTTAGCTCTTTTAATTTTACCTTTTATGCAGCTGTCTTATGCTGATGATAAAGAGAAAAAAGACCCTAGAGTTGGAGAACAACCTACTACTAGCTCATCGGCTATTAATGATTCATCACGAGGAACTCCAGAAGAATGTGTTAAGAGAAGACAAAGTGGATGTTAATTTAGATCTCTATTTAACATAATGGGCGTTATGCGAAACCACTTATAAAAATTCATTGTTTTTCAATTGTTTAAAAAATTAGTCATGACTAAAAAATAGGTAAAAAGCCGACTCCGAAACAAGTCGGCTGCTTTTTAAGCAATTTTGTCACTTTTAGCCAATAAAATTGGTTAAAAAATGCTCAAAATTGCGGTTTTTCCTGATTTCTAAAGGCTCTCTTTTCTGAAATTATCCCCATTTCCTGCGGACAATTCTTGGGATAATTTGAGGATATCTGCATGTACGTTCTGGCGTACAGGCATTCAAGAAAATCACCAATAGGCAGATACCACCAGATTGCATATCATGGCTTCATTGAGAACAGGATGTTCCACATAAAAATAAGAAGATCAGCGACAGGACGCGAGGGATGACAGGAGTTGACCCTAGTACCAAATACGAAAAACCCCGACAGGATGTCGGGGTTTTTTTATTGCCTCATGATTTTAATTTCACTTTGACTCTACAAGATTTAA
>JGI26524J50256_1002297_pt1 | contig 11782 bp, 8 predicted proteins | sample ThiBio_inoc_plan_FD_50256 | JGI IMG/M metagenome (IMG submission 50256) | reverse complement strand
TCGACGAGGCGGTGATACTCCCCGAGATCACCGCCGCCTAAACTAACGACAGCTGATCATCGCAACGAAGCGAAAGACCACCACTCAAACGGACGCGGCCCGCACCTCGTGCCGCTGTTCACTGAACTCACCGCTGATGAGACAGCGCCGGTGTGGGCGCGCCGCGCCGTGAGGTTCATCCACCGCCACACCCGCGAGCGTGGTCAGCCGCCGACCTTCCGTGAGGTGTTCGCGGAGCTCGCCGCCCACGACCCCGACGCCGCGGAGCGTCAGGAGGCGTGGTCTTCGGCGTCGGTGCGGTACCTGACGATGGTGCACTGGCGGCGTCGCGGATGGATCCGCTTCCGACGGGAACCGCGTACCCTCCGATCAGGTCCCGCGGCAGGCGAACTGTTTACACTCGGGCCCACGCGGTATACGCCGACGCGGAAGTCCCGCGCCTAGACAGTCCCCGGGGGCGAGTCGGGGTGGGCGGAGTCGAACGCGCCGAGGAGTTCTTCCAGCGCGACCCGTAGCTCGTTGTAGCCCATCGTGTAGAACAGCGCGTCGGAGTTTGAGGTTTCGCTGCCGTCGAGGTCGGTAATGGTCTGGCGGGCCTCACGGATTGCGATGTCGAGCCATGGTTCGGCGTCTGGGAGGCCGCGGATCCACGCGTCGATTTCGGTGAAGGGGACGGGCGTGTAGCCGTGGGCGTCGACGCCGACGTGGAACTGGTGCCCGTTCGGTCCGTGGTCGCGGGCGTGGGTGTAGGAGTGGGATCCCGTCGTCCCAGCGCGGTCGATGGGTGGTGTGCCGATCCGACTCCTGCGAGTCGCCCTTGTATGGGTAGTGAGAAGCGAGGATCCGATACCCGCGTCGGGTGCCTTCGATGACCTCCGGCAGAATCGTCCAACCGGCCGCTTCGTAGAGCGCCGCGAACCGTTCGATCGCCTTCTTCGACTGCGTCGCCGGTGACACCCGGTCGTGGTTTCCGGGGACCAGGAATCGGCGGCCGTGCAGTTGCGCGGTGATACCGATCGATTCCTCGATCGGGCCGAGCGCGACATCTCCGAGGTGGAGCACCACCTCTGTCGGACTGACCGTTTCGTTCCAGCGGCGGATGAGTTCAGCGTTCATCTCGTCGACCGTTGCGAACGGGCGATCCGCGAGTTCGCTGATCCGCGCGTGGCTGAAGTGGGTGTCCGCGGTGACGAAGTCGACCTGGTCGAAGTCGAACCGCGGATACAGGTTCACGACGACGCCCCTCTCGCAGGTGATCGGTGTCTCGCATGATCTGGTGTCTCTAGCGTGCCAGTAGGCGACGACAGGTATCGCTAGAGCTCGTCGAGATCGATCCCGAACTTCCGAGCGACATCGGCGAGCGGGACGTCCGGGCTGTCGGCGGGACGTTCCCGGGCGATGCGGGCGATCTCCTCCGCCTCGGCCGCGTCCTCCACCGCGGCGATCGCCGCCAGCTGCTCGACCAGCACCTCGACGGGCGTATCGTCGGCGGTCGCGCGGCGTCGGATCTCGGCGGCGGCGTGGCCGAGGGTGTACATCCGCTCCCACGGGTGGTCGCCGTGCCGGTCGATGGCGACAGTGTCGCGAGTGTAGCTGCGCTCGTCGCCGGGGACGAGCCAACTTTCGGTGCCGTCCGAGGTGCGGAAGAAGTCGACGTAGCAGTTCCCGCACGGCATCCGGTACACGCCTGGCTCGGTAGGTGCGGATTCGCTGCTCCGCGCGATCATGTCGCGGATGATCTGTTCCCAGTCGGTGTGGTCGTCTGTGTGCGGCACGGTGGTTCCCCTTCCAGCAGAACAGAGCAGTCTGTCATGCCGATGACGCGGTGTCCACGGCATCGGGGATCAGAGCCCGTCCACGTCGGGGTGTCCTCGAGGTGGTCTGGGATGGTGCCACACGAGCGCTAATCGAGGACAGCGGCCTGGTCGATCGCCAGGTTGATGGTGGTTTGCGCTGTGTGCCATGGAATGCGTTCTTGTTCGAGGCGGAGCGGCGGCTGTCCAGCGTCGAGATATTCCAGCGCGGCACGTTCATCTTGCGTGAGGACTGGTTCGGGTGGGTCTACGCGACCGCTCGGGTCGGCGTTCGCGAGTGGTTCGAACTCCCGGACAGTGTCGGCGTGCATGAGTAGGGAGGCGATCTCGGGCACCCTAGCCCGGGCACGCGACAGCAGTGTGATCCCGGCTCGATCGAGGTCTCCCCAGTACCAGGTGCGTGCGGACCGCAGCCATGGGAGCGCGTCGAGCACGTCGAGAAAGTTGCCAAGCGAATGAATCACTACAAGCCCTGCTCGGTCCTCTATTGGCGTCGCGGCCTCCTTGTTCTCGATGATCAGGACGTCATCGGGGGTGAGGGGGAGGCCGGCGACTTCTTCGACGGGTGCTCGGAGTTGGCGGATGCCGCCCACGAGTCGGCGGTCGGCGGGGTCGGCGAGGATGACGTCGACGTGGTTCGGCAGTCGCCGCAGTCCGAGTAGATCGAGGTCGTTGATGTCGAGTTCAGGGTCGACGGCTTCTGCGCCAAGATCAGCCACCCGGTTGGGGATGTCGGTTCGAAGCAGGCAGATGACGATCGCCTTGTGCCGTCCCAGCCACTTGGTGTGGAGACCTGTGACAGGGACTTGGCGGGCGGTGAGCCCGGATGCGGGGTTGTTGCGGAACCATTCCACGACGCGCAGGAGCAGTTCGAAGTCGTAATCGTCGAGGTCGACAATGCGGGGCAGGATCGGCCGCAGCTGGTCGGTGGAGACGTCGAGGTCTGCCAGTTGGGGGTAGCGGGAAATCGCGGTCTGCCAGTGGTTAGCGGTCGCGGGGTCGAGTCCAGCGAGCGCTGTTGGCCCAGGGATGTCGATGTGTGTGTAGACGACCTGAGCGCCAGCGGCCGTGCGGACGGTCGCGGTTCGCAGGCTGGTAGCGGGGTGCAGGTCGTGCCAGGCACGCCACGCATGTAGCCACGTCCGGACGGCCTCTTCTTGTGCGGGGATGGTTGACGCGGTGGGTGGCTGGAGGGGGAAGGTGATCTGTTCAGGGGAGGATTGTGTGAGCCAGGCGCGCCAGGACGACTTGTAGCGGGTGGTGATAAGACGTTCAACGTCTGCGGGGCTCCTCACGCGGCTTCCTCGATACTGAGCGCTTCGCTGATCGTCATCTCGAAGATGCGCACGCCCTGCGGGTTGGCTGGGTCGGAGTTGATGTATGCGACGGTTTCCACGTGGGACTCGAACGCCGTTGCCTTCTCACGCGGCGCGCCGATGATGAGCTGGAACCCGAGCGCGGACAAGGCGGCGAGGGCCCGTCCGGTGTAGTCGCTATCGGCTTTGACAAATCCTTCATCGAGCACGATCGACGCGTAGGTGGGAGGGGCGTCCGTTCCTTCGCCCAGCCGATATCTCAGGGCTGCGCCGAGGATGAATGCGATGAGTTCCTGCCCCTCCCCGCCGCTCATCCCGGAGACACCGTCGTGCACGATTTCGACGCCGTCGGCTCTCTTCTCGATTGCCTTGAACTCGACGTGTTCGCGCGCGTCGAATACGCGGCGACGCCAGCTCTCGCCGGTTCGGGTGAGGTCGTCGAGGAGGGCCAGTTTGCGGCGCAGCCGGTTGAAGTCGCGTTCGATCTTCTCCGCGTCGCGTTCGATGGATTGGTGGAGGGTGTTGCTGGTGTACTCCGAGATCGTGGAGCGGAACTCGTTGAGCTCACCGCTGGGTTTGTCGGAGACGTCGATCGTGAGGGTGGAGTCGACGCGGAACGCCACACGCTCGAGAACCCTATCGATGGGGGCGAGGCCTCGGACGATTGAGCGGCGATCGTCATCGATCTGGACGAGAAGTCCTCGCAGCTGTGTGTTCATGTCCTGGTCGACCTGCTCGAGCCAGCGTTGCTTGGTGCGGGGGAGGTCATCGGTGAGCAGCTGGTCGTGAATGGAGAGCAGCGCCGGCAGGCTGTCGATGCTCTCGTCGATTTCCCTCTGGTTTCGATCCTCCAGGCCGCGGAATGCACGGATGGTGGCGAGGACAGCGGTCTCGAGTGCTTCGCGTTCCTTCCTGAGTGAGACGAGCTGGTTCTGCAGATCCGTGGCCGCTTGCCCGTAGCTGGCTTCGATTGCCGCACGGAGCGCGCGACCCGTCGCCGTCGTGACATCGACGGGAGGTGCGAGGAATCCGAGTGTGCCGGTGGCCTCGCGTTCGTCGGCGTCCAACACGGCGGAGTCGTCGATGAGAAGAGATGACTCGTCTTCCAGGTCGACCAGCACTCCCCACGCTGCGTTCAGAGTCGTGAGCTTCGTCTCGATCTCGCGTGCGTGCAGCTCCGACTCGGTCATTTCTGTTCGCGCGTCGTCCAGTTGCTTCTGGAGTTCGGTGACTTCGGGGGTGTTGGCCTCGGCGATCTCCTCTTGGAGCTGTCGCACCTGGTCGGCTGCAGGTGCCGTATCGATGGATGACCAGTCGAGTTCTTCGAGGAGTGTCGTGAGGCGCTGTGCCCGATCGCGTGCGTCGTCGCGTGTGGCTTGAGCGGTGTTGGACGCGGCGTCAGCGGGTGCCAGTTCCGCGGTAAGCGACGCGAGGTTCTGCTCAAGGTCGCGGCGTAGATCGGCGGTGTCCCAGCCGATGAACGAGTACCTCTGTACCGAGTCGTCCTTCGCGAACCGTCCGAATGCTGCGGTGCGCATCCCTGCGCGGGTGACGGCGCCGTTGAGGTGTGACGCACGTTTGGTGTCCAGATCCGAGTCGCGTTCCACGAGCTGGTAGGAGAATCGGTCGACGAGCTCGTTGAGTACCCACGGGGCGAACGGTGAGTCCGCCAGTTCGACAATCGCCGGTACGGTGCCGGGTACCGGCTCGCGCTGAGAGCCCTGTTCGCGAACGGGAACGAGCGACACGTGCATCCGGGTGTCATGCTCATTGATGAATCGCCGAACGGTGATGAAGTGTTCCTGATCGACGACGAGATCCTTGGCGACGCCGCGCAGAACACTGAAGACGGCAGCCTCCCATGATTGGTGCTCGGCCTTGATCTGGATGAGTTCACCGAAGAAATGCAGCCGGTCCAGCGGCACGTTGGTAGCTGCGGCGATGTCGGCGCGCAGCTGAGCCGCCTCGGGAGAGATGTTGGATCGTCGGGAGCTGAGTTGATGCAGCTCGTGTGCGACCGACTTCCGTTGTCCGGCGATCATGCCCGCGCGGAGCACCGCAGCCTTGGCCTCGGCGTCAAGAGCGATCTGTTGGGTCTCCAGTTGGGTGCGCATATCGCTGAGGTCGTCCTGCAGAAGCAACAGATCACCCTGCGAGGCGGGCAGGGTGCGGTCGAACTCAGATAGGCGACGGGAGACGGCTGCGCGGTGAATGCCGATCCGGTCCAGGTTGTGCTGGGCGGTGTCGAGTTGGACCTTGAGGAGGGGTGCTTTGTCTCCGCCGGCCGAGGTGAGGCTGAGCAGGAGGTTGTCGAACGTTGTCTTCGCGTGTGTCCTTCGCGTGTTCGCTGCCTGCAGATCTTCGTTGGTCTCTGCCGTCGTCAGGCGATTGTCATCGATCCGTGCGCGCAACCAGTCGAGGAGCTTGTGGGCGTGCCAGATCCGTAGGCGCGCGGGGGTCCCTTCGGCCCGCTCCAAGAGGAGTGAAGTCTTGCGTGTGTGGTCTTTGCCCGCGTGCTGGTACTTCTCGGCGAGCTGAGGGAGGCGGGTGAGGGTCTCCAGCTGGCGTCGGGTGGCTTCGTACTCGTCATACAGACGTGACGCCTCTCGGTACGCCTCGAGCGCGGTTCCCCACCGGTCGAGCGCGAGCGGCTCGGTGAGCACAAACTCCTTGAACAGCGCGTTGATGTTGAAAATGCCTTTGGAGGCCTGGGCGCGGCGCAGCAGGTGCATGGCAAGGCGCTGGGATTCGTCGGACTTGCCCATCTCCATCACGGAGCGCATCTTCGCGTGGATCTTGCTCTGTGAGGAATCGACGAGATCACCGCGGCTGGTGTCGATCAGGCCGCTGAGCGTCGTCTTGGTCAGGGGCGATGAGCCGGAGCGGACACCGGTGAGCCCGTTCAGGCGGTCCAGGTCGAAGTCGCCGGAGACGAACCCGTAGATCGTATTCGCGTTGATCGCGTCGGCGCCGGTGGTGTCGCTGGCAACCCATGCGAGTCGAAACACCGTGACCCGTCGGCCATCGTCATGAGCCCACGTGATCGCAGCGCCGCTGGCGAACCCGTTTGTGCCGGGTGGACGCACGTAGGTGGTTGTGCCGGAGCGTCGGTTCTCGTCACGCCGCCGGTCAGTGAGCCCACGCGCGTACGTGTATACGGTGCGCTCGCGCTTCTGGCCTTTGTCGTCGCGTGCGGCCTGGTTGAACTCTTGCGGGTTGGGAAGGATGACCGAGGCCATCGCATCGAGCAGGGTGGACTTGCCGCGTCCGGACGGTCCGAGGATCGCGGTGCCGGCACGTTCGACATGCATGACCTGTAGGTCGGAGTATCCGCCCCAGTTCAGGACCTGGACCTTCTCGATGCGGAACTGCCCATTGATTAGCATCAGGACTCCTCGTCAAGGAGCTGGGCTGAGTTTTCGGTGCCATTCCCGTCATTTGCGGTGGCGCCTGCCCCGAGCCGGTATGCCGCTTCCAGCCGCGTCAGTTCATCGACACCGACAAGAGGTACCACGACTGGCGAGATCGTGTAGAGGTAGTCGGCGTCAGGGTCCTGGTTGAGCAGCCGCAGATCCTGCAGCTGCCGGATGGCGGCGGTGACGCGACGATCGAACTTCGCCTGGTCGCCGTCGTCATCCTGGCGGTAGGCGCTAAGGAACTCGTCGATCTGAGCCCGGGTGACCACGACGAGCTCGTCCTGGGGGTCGGCGTGGGCGCACTCCTGGCAGAGAAAGATGAGCAGGAACGAGGCGTCGCGACTGAGCGGGCGATCTTTGCGGAGGATGCGGGGAGTGTCCTCCTCCATGATCTGCCGTTTGAATGCGACGCCGTGGTCGTGGTCGATCTCCAGTGTCAGGTAGAGATCTGCGAGGCGGCCGCGGATCTCTTCTTCATACCCACGCAGGATGTCCCACACGGCGCGATTCCTCGTCCGGGTGATGAACCGGTTCGTGAGAAGCACGACGAGCGCGCGGCGGGCACCGTCAGGGAAATCCTCGGGGGCGTCAGGCGCTAGCTCTCCTGTATCGGTGGTGCCGTGTCCGTCGCTCATTCGTGCTCACCGATCATGATGGGTGTGTCGAAGCGTAGATGGGGGAGCGCGACGTGGAGTGCACGTTCCTGCGCGGGCTGGAGTGCGACGCGATCTCTGATGTGGTCTGATACCTGGCCGTAGGTGATGGCTAGATCAAGGAGGGAGACGAGTGCTCCCAGCCGTCGGAAGTCTGGCGGCGTCGCGTCGAAGACTTCGCTGCCGGTCACCGCACCGCGCTCACGGATCAGCCGGTTCACGGTCCGGGCGACGACTCTCGGGCTCGTCCCAGCCGCCAGCCGCAACGCCTCACGATCCGCAGTCGGGAGGTCTGCGTGCGGCGAGATCGCGCGGACCTGAACCTCTTGAGGTCCCCGGTCGATCCAAAACTGGGTCTGGGAGATGTCGGTGGTGTCGATCGTTCCGATGCCGAGCACGTCGCTGTCGATCACCGCGGGGCCGGGGTGCCGTTCGACCCATTCGGCGCCGGCGCTGAGCGCCCGGTCAGCGAGGGCGAGGAGGCGCCGGTGCTTCTCGTGTGTGCTCCTGGTGAGGAAGCGCCGCAGTGACGAGGTCCATTTGACGTAGCTCTGCTGTACGCGAAGTTGCGCGGCGAGCAGGGTCGAGAACATCGTCTCGAGCTGCGCCCGCTCGGTCACAGTCATGTGCTCGCGGGCGAACTCCTGGGAGAGGATCTGATCGATGTCGTCCGGGATGGATTGGGCCTGCTTGGACGTCAACAGCCTCGAAAACCCTTGGTAGGAGCGGCCCTCGGGGGTGTCGCCGAGGAGGTCGTGCTCGTGGAGGTAGTCCTCGACGAGCTCTGCTTTGGTAGGACCGTCGGCCATCGCTCGTCGGGCGACTCGCTGGTGACGGTCCTCGACAAGGGTGCGCAGTTGCCGGAAGTCCGCAGGCAGCGTGCGGGTCATCGCCAAGATCTCACGCAGCTGCTGTTGCTGCTCCTCCACGGTAGACAGCCGGGTCCGACCAGACTTGATGTCGTCCCGCTGCTTCTTGAGCCGGGAGATCTCCCGATCGATCCGACGAACCTGCACGCGCCGGTCGGGGTTGGTCATATCCGCGAGCGTGTGGACGGCATGCGCGATGCTCTCTAACCGAGCCGTGGTGACAGTGGTTTCACCGTCGACGATCTCACGGACGAACTGCAGGGCTCGCAGCGAGTAGGCGGAGAGCCGGTATCGCAGGCGGCCAGCGTCCATCTCCGTTTCCAGCCACCGGTCCTCGACCCACTTTTTACAGTGCTCGGCGGGAGTACGATCTCCCGTCATGCTCGGCAAGGCGTCGATGGTCTCAGCGACCCGCTCATGGAACCACTCCGCGGAGACGGAACCATCGATGGTCCCCAGGTGGGTGGCGAACAGCGGCAGGACCCAGTCGCGACTGTATGCGCCGAGAAGACGAAGAGTCGGGTTGGTGTCGACGGCTTCAGCCAACTGCTGTGGTGTTGCTGTCAACGGGTCCCCCCTGCCGGCCTCAGGTGTCGCCAGTATCTCCTATACCGACGACACGGTGCCGCTTTGGCGGGCGGACGGGGGCTCGAGGAGGGCGAGGATGCGTGCGCCTGGGCACCCTCATCCGCCAGATGCCCTCGGCGGTATGTGGTCGGGGTCGGCAGCCCGGGGTACGTAGCGTTCTTGTCGAGGCCGGGGTCTCCTCCCACCCGAACGACGGCCAATCACGCGCCGGCGCTGAGGTACGCGGCTCTGGCCTCGCTCAACTCTGCCCAGTGCGCCTCGAGGCCGGCCAGAGTGGGGCTGACGTTCAGGGTGGGGAGCGGCTGGGAGTGTCCGTCGATGTAGCGGCAGGCTTCTTCGAACACGCGGTTCACAGTCTCGATAGCGGCAGGCAGGGCGGCCGTCTTGATGTTCGGTAGCGCGGTCATCCGCACGTTGGGCTGGTAACGCTGCGTCACCCCCTGCAGCAGCTCAGTTTCGGTGAACACCTCGCACCAGGCCCGGATCCAGTCGTAGCCGGTGCGTACGAGCGCGGCGCGCGCATCACCCTGCTGGGACTTGGCGGCCTGGATGGTCTCGTTGATGTTCTTCTTCAGATTGCTGATGCTGTCCCAGCGGGGCCCGGTAGCTCGGGTGACCTGCCCCTTGCCGTCCTCGTCGGTGATGTGGAAGTACGAGCATCGTTTGGACGCTGCCATCAGGTTCAGCAGTGTGGTGGCGAAGAAGATGTCGTGGGTGAACACGATCACCTGGGTCGTGTCGGCGAGTGCCGCGACACGCTGCGCGACCTCGTTGATGCGGCGATGATCGAGACTGGAGACCGGGTCGTCGAAGATCACCGGTGCGGTGATGCCGGCGAGGCGTGCTTCGGCGAGAAAGTCCGCCATCGCGAGAACCTTCTGCTCGCCCTCGGAGAGGACCTTCGACGGCTTGTGCTTGCCGGTGAGGACCTTGCGGCGGTGCGCTCGTCCCTGACGGCCCACGAACTCGACTTGAAGTTCGGGTGCACGGAGCGCGGTGCGTTCTTCGGCGAACAGCGCGTCGAAGCTTTCGTTGATCATCTGGTCGCTCGCGGTTTTGGCAAGGCCAGTGACCGCGCGTAGTAGCGCAGGCATGGGCTTGGCGAGCAGTGCGAGGCGGTCGGCTTGTTTCGCGTCGCGCACCTGTTGTTCGATGATCGCCCAGGACCGGGCGAGTTCGGCGGCAGCTTCGAGTTCGACCAGTTCCTTCTTCTTCTCAGCGAGTGTTTCCGCGCGCCGCGCGGCTTGTCCTCGCAGTTCCACCAGGGCGCCGCTGGTGGTCTCGAGTGCTTCGGTGAGGCCATCTGCGTCGGCGGCCACGTGAGCCAGGAGGTCGGCTGTGACGGGGGTGTTGTCGCGGAGGTGGTCAAGGAGCGCGGTGGCAGTGCTGAGCGTGCGTTCCAGCAGTGGCAAGAACACGGGCTGCGGGTTGCTCGTGGCGTGGTCGCGCGCGTAGGCGTCGACATCGCTGGTCCGGATGCCGAACACGGGTGAGGTCAGGGCGCTGAGCCGCCCCTTGGCGGCTTCGATGTCGCCGGCGATCTTTTCCTCGAGGAACTCGGAATACTTTCCGATCAGCGCCCGTGCCGGGTCACTGAGCGGTTGGCGGCAGTAGAGGCACCGGTCTGCGTCGTGCGCGTCGTGTGCGCTCAGGTGTGCTTCGTACTCCTCACCGGCCTGGATGAACCGGGTCCAGGTGTCGTCGGGGGCGGCGGGCAGGTCCGCCGCTTCGAACAGCGCCGCGCGGAAGGCTCGATACTCCTCCTGCAGGTACGCCAGGGCGGTGAGCTCGCTGCTGTACGTGGCGGGGCTGAACCGACCGAGAATCTGTGCGGCCGTGCTCGCCTCGGCTAGGACACGCTCGGCGCGTTGTTGCAGGGTGATCTCGGCGCTGATCGTGTCGGCCTCCAGCGCGGCCACGGTGCGGCGCAGTGTCCCGATGCGGGTATCAGCGTCGGTGTGGTGGTCGGCCATCGCCCTGAGCTGGTCCAGGTCTGTCGCGGCGCCGAGCGTCTCGATCAGCGGGTACACCGACGCCGCTCGCGGGAATCGGCCCAGCAGTCCTGTGGGGCCGGATCGCAGGTCGCTGATTGCCGCATCAATGCGGGCCTGGACGGCCTTGATTCCGGCGATGACGTGGTTGAACAAGGCAAGCGCGGCGGGGACGTACACATACTCGAGGTCTTCGTCGACATGGAAGCTCACCGATGGGCTGTCGAAGATCGAGATGCGCGTGAACGGGGCAACCCCCCGTTGCCCTGTCCAGGCGTACGTCTTCGCTTCCGCTCCGAGTTGGTAGCCGATCGTCGCGGACGGGGATTGCGGCGCCGTCGCCTCGATATCCCCGAGGATGACGTCCGCGGTGCGGCTGGCAGCAAGCGCTTTGAAGATTCTCGAGTACCCGGTCTTGCCGGTGCCGTTCTCACCGAACAGAATGGTGAGGCCCTGATGCGGTTCGATGACCCCACCACCGATCAGAGCGTTCACCCCCGCAACCTCTGACAGTGAGGTCACGGTCAAAGGTTCGAGCGCCTCGTCCTCCCCGTCGATCATCGCGAGCTGATCCTCGGTCGACAGTTCCCGGGCGTCCAGCGCCTTCTCTTGCCGGAACAGCGTGTACGCGTGGTCCTCTTCGTCGGAGTTGAGAGGGCCAGCTCCGGTGAGTACGACGCGCACGATGTACCGCACCCATTCGTCGGAACTGTTCGCCCACGCGCCAAGAAGCTGACGGGGGTCCACCCGTGTGTCCGCTTGCACCGCGTCCGTCATCGACCGACCTCCGTCGCGACAGCGGTGTCCATGGAACGCGCTGCTCACCGCCGACTCTATCGTCGCCCTGACAGGACGCCGAGCTGTGCGTCGCGCGGGCCGCTGGAGTTGGTGCGGGAGATGGGGCACGCTGATCGGATGACTGAACGAAACACCTGGCCACGCAACCGGTCGACGCTTCCTGGCGGTGGCCTGTCGACGCTTCCTGGTGGCGGCTTGTCCACCCTGCCGGGTGACGGGGCCTCTACGCTTCCCGGCGGTGGTCTGTCGACACTCCCAGGTGGTGGCCTGTCGACCCTTCCTGGTGGCGGTTTATCCACGCTCCCTGGTGGCGGTATGTCGACGCTTCCTGGCGGTG
>JGI26524J50256_1002104_pt1 | contig 12995 bp, 8 predicted proteins | sample ThiBio_inoc_plan_FD_50256 | JGI IMG/M metagenome (IMG submission 50256) | reverse complement strand
GCTGATCGCGTTTTCCGTTGGGGCATTGTGCATGCTCACCTTGGCGCTGTTCGGCCCGCGCGGGGTGTCGCGCATCGCGTTTCCGTGCATCGGATTGTTCGCCTCGATCATGTGGCCTACGTTGATCTCGCTCGGACTCAATTCGGTTCGGACCCATCACGGTCCGCTTGCGGGCATCTTGTGCACCGGAATCATGGGCGGCGCGCTTGTGCCGCTGCTCATCGGAAGCCTGGGTGATGTCTTTGGCCTCAGGACGGGGATGCTGCTCCTCTACGTGACATTCGGAATCGTCCTGAGCGTCGGATTCTGGGCGCGGCCGTTGATCGGCAATGCCATTCGTGGAGACCGGGGAAGGGCTGTCGCGGAACGCGCGTAGAACTCCCACCATTCAGAACTGCCAACAGCGAGGTCGCCATCATGATGCGCTTCAAAACGATGTGGATTGCAGGTGCCGCCATCGCCCTTGGTTTTAGCATTGCCACCGCAGGATCAGCAGCACCCGCTCGCACGGCATCGATTCCCTACCTGAGCCTTTCGGCGCCACAAAAGATCCTCGATGATCCACAGCACTGGGAAGGCGATCAACAGCCGCATACGCTTTCAGTGGTCGAACTGAACCGCGATGGTTACAGGTACTGGGCGTGGTATGGGTTGAACCAAGGGCGCGGGATGGGGTTGGCGCGTAGCAACGATCTGGTGCACTGGGCCAAGTATTCGGACAATCCCATCTGGCTCAATGCGCGGTGGCCATCCGTTCTGGCGGGTTCGGATTCCCGAGGACACGCTGTCCTGTACTTCGCCATTACCCGCAACTACGACACGCCAAGCAGCCATATTGTGCTGGCCAAATCTACGGACGGCATCCATCTTGAGCAGGTGGGTGTGCTTGTGAAGACCGTAACCGGCCAACGCAACCAGAATCCCAACCTGTTCCACGACCCGCGCTCGGGGAAGTTTTTCCTGACTTTTTATCGTGGCAACGACCACGATGATTTCAATCTCGTCAGCAAGAGCGCCAGTACGATCGAAGGTTTGGCAGGCGCGCCGGAAAGGCTCTTGATGCACACCTCGACGACCGTCGCGGCGCCGACCTTGCTATACGTTCCCAATGCCGGGCCAGAGGGTCGCGGCCTGTACTATCTCGCGACCGAAATCTATCCCGGGCGCTACTCGAAAGATGGATCGGGGTGGCAAGTGAAGGTCTTTTACTCGGATCGACCGGATGGAAAATTTCTTCCCGTCGCAGACAATCCCGTCCAGTCAGGCGATCGCGCGTGCATGTTCCAGTTCATCTTCGACGGGAAGTTCTACGGCTACCAGTCGCATCTCGATGCCAGGACAGACAAGTGGGAAATGGAAGTCGTGACCGCACCTTTGCCACGCGGACGTTGATCGCCGGATTTGTCCGGAACGATATGGCTACACTTTCCATCATTGTCCGCAAGAACTGAGTTCTGCAGATGACCCTGGACGCGCAGATCGATCCACCGCCAAGCAAATTCCATTTCATTTCCGGATTGCCGCGCTCGGGAAGCACCCTCTTGTCAGCAATCCTGAAGCAGAACCCGCGCTTTCATGCGGGCATGACCAGCCCGCTGGCGGACATGCTGAGCGTCATGGTTGCCGAGATGAGCAGCAAGAACGATTTCTCGGTGGTGATTTCGGACAAGCAACGCGCGGCAGTCCTCGACGCGGTCGTACGCGCGTTCTACAGAGGTCTTCGCGGCGTTGAGATTGCGTTTGATACGAGCCGTGTGTGGTGTGGCCAGATGCCCTTGCTCGCGAACCTGTTTCCCGAATCGAAGCTGATCGTTTGCGTGCGCGAGATACCGTGGGTACTGGACAGCATTGAGCGACTCGTGCGCGAGCAACCACTCAACGTCAACAAGATCTTTCGCTTCAACCCACATCTGAACGTCTTCTCGCGCGCTGAGGCACTGACAGATCCGAAAGGGATGGTTGGCTTTTCGTTCCAGACCACCAAGGATGCGTTCTACAGCGATCTCGCTCCTGGCCGTATCCTGTTGCTGACCTACGAAAGCCTGACCGCGAATCCCAAGGCGTCCATCGAGGCGATCTACAAATTCATCGATGAACCTTGGTTCGAACACGACTTTGAACATGTCCAGTACAACGCAGACGAATTCGATTCAAGGCTCGGCCTTCCGGGATTGCACACCGTCCACAAGAAGGTCGCCAAACCAGACCGTGCGTCGATATTGCCTCCCGAGCTTTTCAACCGGTATGTCAACGAGTCATTCTGGCTGAATCCGCGGAACAACACACGCAAAGTCCCCGTCATTTGATCAGGAATCGTGTGCCACTTCGCGCATCAACGTCTTGACCTACCTTGGCCATGCGATGACCCGCGAAGTGGTCACTGTGCTCTTGCGCATGTCCGTTCTCACTCAGTGAACGGACTTTACCTACTATCAGCTGGTACGACTGGCGGGGGCAGGTCACAGCGGCGGAGACGTGACGACAACCAGCAAATCCACGGCCTCCACCGGTTCTCTGAACTGACAGTAGCGTCCGTCGGTAGCGGAGATGCGATCGCGCGCCTTACGGAATACGCCTGCCTCTACCCAAGGAATTTCGAATGCTCATACGCGGCAACGTACGACAGCACCCAACGCGTCGCTCGGGTATCGCGGTTGATGATCCGGCCCGTCTGGTCGCGACACTTGATGCGCATGCGAGGGATCGGTTTCGTCGTCAGACGAAGGCGCTCGTTGGGAACGATGGCGCCACTGATTCGGATGTCAATTTGCTTTGGATCGGCGAGGCTTCTGGCCCGATCCACCTCGCTCGCGTCGTTGAGACGGATCCGGCCGCGCTCGTTTTCACTGGCATGTACCCACTTCTCAAGAAACCACGAAAAATCCTCACGGCGAGTCTCCCGCAGCCTCTCTAGCCACATGCAAAGCACAGCTGCAGCATCCGTAGCCGAACCGGCCGCCAAAGGCCGCGGCAGCCATACCCCGGCGCGCACCTCCTGCAAGAAATGCCGTCGCATGTCCGAGTGCCGTTTCCCCTTCTTGCCGGTTCTCACTGACGCCAGCCATCGGAGACCTTCCGCATATGCATCAATCTCATCCTGCGCCAAGCGGCTCTGCCCGTCTCGCAAAGATTGGTCCACTTGCTCCAACCTGGCGAGGCTAATGACGTCTGACGCAGCATTTTCTGTATCCGCCTCCGATCGCGGAGTTTCGTCGTAATCGATGCCCTTTCCGTGAAACCGTTGTTCAATCCGATCCCGCATCGCACGATTGATGGCCCGGCGCTGCGATTCAGCATTTCCCTCGTCCTTCAGTGAAGCACGAGCTTGCATGGCCCAACGCTGCACGGTGGACTTGCCAGAGATACGGTTCTCAAAACTGCGTGAAATATCCAAGGTGTCCGTCTTGCGAAGGGCGCCGTAAAGGGCGATGCCCAAGACGTGCACATAGTGCCGAATCGTCGTCGTCGGATGCGAGTGGCCGACCATTGCTGAGACCGCACGCATTCCCTGCCCCGCATCACCCTCTGCGCCCAACAACGCATGCATGCGACGCTTCGAGCCGATCATCAAGTCCTTGATCCACGGTAGATCCTCCTCAAGTCGATCCAGTCCAGCAGGTTTTCTAAGCAGTGTCAGAACGAGGCGGCTTGCCAAGGTGTGCCGCAGGTGGTGCGAACCCATGCTGATATCGCCTGTGACCTCCTTCACCAGCTGGTTCACCTTGTCAAAGAAGTTGTCGGGGTTTGCGGGTGTACCGGCAGCCGGATCGATCAAGAATGTGTAGCGCCGGCGCTGCGCTTCACGCATCCATGCCTGCGTATATCCCTCGGCGAAATCCAACGGCAGAACGCGATCCGACCATCCTGTCTTGAGCCTTCGGCCCTCGTACACCTGCACCCGGCAGAGGTCCTGCTGAAGATCCAGCGTCCTCAGATAGGCGCTTTCTGATCGTCGGGTGCCATAGGTCGCCATCAACTCAAAGTTGCGTTGGGCACTTGCGCGTAGTTCTGCATTGCCGATGTTTGAACGGCTCGAAATAAGCGCCGCGTGGATCTTGCCAAGCTCGTCGGCCCGCAAGATCTTTGCTGAAACGGCACGCTCGGGATGCGGCCCAAGTTGCACAACCTCGAACCCGGCATGGTCCGCCGTCTTGTCGCCAAGAAATCGATCGAACTGGAACCATGCACCGTGCTGCAGTCGCTCCGGAAACTCGTGCCGGCTAGCCTCTTGTAGTTCCAGCAAGACGTCACCGTCGATCGTCCCTGCACCACCATCCCACGTTGCATACCCCAGAACCGCAAACGCAACGACTTCCACTCGCCCGGCAATGTAACGCCTTTCGTGGGCGGAAAGCCGCGGGTAATCGCCTTCAGATCCAGCCCGCTCCACCATCCAAATCGCAAATTGACGCAACAGCGCCTCGACGGGCGGCGTTGTCGCCTTGGGCATCAGAACCTCCCGCCAGTACGACTTGTAGTTGCTCCGATGAGTGCGCAGCATTTGCGCGATAGGAACCTTGACGTCCAACAGCTTGAGCGGAACGTCTTCGGCACTGGGCTCGACCTGCTTGCTGTTTGGCAATTCCATTGCAGCACACGCCCGGGACTTGCGCGTTGGCTCCAACTTGGCAAGGCGGCGTAACTCGTCGTCTCCAAGATCCCACGTGTGGAGTTCGCCGCGCGCATACGCGGCGAGTATCGGTGCGCTGTCGAGCATGATCTTCTGCGCCGCCGCTGCGGTCATTGCCGAAAGCGTGATGCGATGGCTCCCCGCGCCCAGGAACCGCAAGTACGCTTGGACGGCCCTTCCCACTCGCGCGCGTCTTTGTGCAGGTGTGACGCGATGAAACAACGGCTCCAGGAGCTCTTGCCGAACCCATTCGCGATCGGCTGCCAGACAGGACGACGTAAACGCATCCAGAAACACCGTACGCCGGACCACTTCACGCGCACCGTCAGTCTTTACTTGCACAACCATGTACCGATTGGGACCTTGTGCCAAGACGGGAGCATCCTCGCGCACCGATCGCAGCCAGCACTCGATGAGTCTCCATCGTGAGAGCCCCAGACGCCAAATGGCCACCATCGCGAGACGGCCGAGTTCAATCTCCCATGCACCCTTGTCCTTCACCCTGACCGCAGCAGTGTCCGCTTGCTGTGCGTTGAGCGGCAATGGCACATCAGCAGGGTCTCTCTGGACTTGCTCCTCACCCTTCGGCCGCAAGCCGCCTTCTACCGCCTCTTTGCATGCCGGCGCCTGATCGGCCGTCCGGCTCAGCCGCAACGAGTCTCCACAAGATGTAGCCGAAGGATCGACAGCGACCGGCGTGCGCGTCGGCAGACATGTCAAATCCGCCAAGAACGGCGGGAGCACGCGTTGCTGCATGTAGGCCAGCGTTTGCAACGCATCCGCCGACAACACCACCCTGTTCGTGAATAACGGTCGGGGCTTGGCCGCGAATATTGGTATCTGCTTCTTGTCGCGGACCAACGCGCACGCAGCCTCGGCAACCTCACGTTGCCATTCAACGGACTCGCGCTGCTGGCTCGAGACAGTGCGACGGACCAAATCCAATGCATCCACAGGGAGAAGCTTTTGCTTGTCATCCAACAGTGCGCCTGCGCGCGCCGCATCGACCTCGCGCAGCAGGTCCACGATGTCCAGCTTCCTGCTTGACGGTGGGGGCGTGCCCAAACTGGACCGTGCTAACTCCGCCTCAGCCTTGGCCTTTGCCCTGGTCTTTGTCTCCGATGTTGCAGGCCATAACGGTGAAAGGCGGTCTCGCTTCCAAAAGTGCACCGGCTTGATGACCTTGAACCCAAGACGTTTCTCCATCTTGGCCTGCAGCTCCAGCCAGCTCGCGCGAAAGTCGGCGGCATCGAAAGTGCTGGTTGCGTCCCACGCGTGCCGACCCCGTACCCAATGACCCATCTCCGCGTCGCGGTAACGCCCTGGCAGCTGTGAAGAAACCGAACGCAACACTTTTCGTCCCCAGTTTGCGGGCAACGAGGTAAGGTGTTCGTGTTGTTCTTGATATTTGGGCCGGTAAGGCACCACTCCCTTGACGAGGTCGATGTACTGCAGACGGAGCTCGTTTCCCCGCTCGGTACGAACAATGGGATCGAGCTTCGGCGCAGTGATGCTCAGCGCGCTTGCAAACGTCACATACGCATCAATCTGATCGCGCAAGGGGCCGCTGAGAGGAACCAACCGATCGGTCGATCCGTCGATCCGGTGCTTGTCCATCACCAACGCCCAACCGTCGTCGATCAACACGTTTGGCACCGGGACCAGGGTCTTGCGTCCTGCGACCCCGAGACCCAGCCAATACGACAGGTACAACGTCATCAGGTTGAACAGCCGCGGCCAGTCATTCTTTTGCTGGGCTGTCCAAGCGCGACGTTTGATGCTCCTGAAATATTTGGCCAGCTTTGAAACATCGAACGCATGCTGCGCCCCAACGTAGCGATTCCGCCCTGCCCCTTGCACGCCACTTGGCAGCACCCCCACCAACGATTCTGCCGCTGCGCGCCATTGCGACTCCAGCCGTCGTGCGTGGTAGGACGCGTAGTGGATGATGTTGCGAGCGTTGACAGCGCCATCGTCGGTAATTACCTGCTGCGCTCCCAGGTCGCCCCGCGTGCGCTCGGCTAGCGCACGGGTAAAGGCATGGCGCACACCTCGCCCCGTGACTCGGAATTCCCGTGCACGTCCACTTTTTCCACCGAGCTCCTTCAGGGCCCGGCGCGCTCGCGGTACAACACGCTGACGCGCCATCCTGTTTCCCGGCCCGATCGCATCGACAAGCGCCCACCAGCCCCTCGGCAGCGGGAGGGACAGTGCATTGGCTTTCGAGTGACACAACGGTGGGGTTTCATGCGGTGGATGGCGCAGGTCTGGCTCGCCCGGATACAAATACAAGCGATGCGTCCGAAGTCCAATCATCACCGGTTGCTTTTTGCTCACTTCCGGCGTTTCGCGCGCGATCTCGAAATTCCCAACCTGCTCTAGCGATCGGCCCGTCAGCAAAGTCAGCCCGATCGCGAGCCGCGCACATCGATCCAGCTGCGTCTCGCTGATTGAGGTTGGAGCACCAACCAGATCAACCACAGCGACAATTGCCGACCGGGACAACGTCCAATTGCTCCAGCGCAGCATCGCGTTGCCGTACTCGACACCGTTTTGTTGTCCCTCTGATGCGTAGTAGCCACGGATCAGTTCCTTGCCGTCGGCAAGGAATATCGAAAGCTGGGGCTCCTGCTGGGGCAGGTCCTCGGGATCGTCTTCGAATGTGGATTCGCCGCTCCCAGATCGACCGCCACGCGCCTTCGGTTGGCGCGGATAGAATTCCACCACCGTGCCGGCGTGTACTTCATCCGCGTCCACCCGCTGCAAAAGCTCGGTCAGCCGCTCACCGTGGATGATCTCCGGACGGTACCTATCCCGGCCGTAGAATTCGCGCCGCCAGCGTTTGGTGCGAACGCTCCGGCGAGTCCGGTCGACCCACAGCAGAGATAGAAGCCTCCCAATCTCGGTGGGCATCACGCTACGAATTTTCTTGACCGCGGCAACCGCCTCCTGCTCACGATTTGCGGACGGCATCCATGCCGCCGCCTGTTGCAGAAGTCGCTCACGATCCCGCCTGGCCATGCGGCGATACCCGAGGTCAAAAAGAACCGCCAGTTGCTCACTGTCTTCGGGCGAAAAGCGCATCGTGAGCGACGCAAGCTCACGCAACTTCTGCCTCGCACTGTCACCGGGAGCAGCCAACCTGCGCAGTCCGAGCCAAGCTTCGTAGAGTCGATTCCCCGGAGGGCGCTTGCTCAGGCGGCTTGTTTTCGACATCAAGTACGTTTCGTACGCTCCCCGGCTCATGGTTCGGGCATGGAATCGCTGCGCTTGCCAAATCAGCCAGGCTGAGACTTGCTCGAAATCCGCCGAACTCGCAGCCCGTACGCGTTGACACAGCAGCAATTCCGCGATCACGCTGTCGCCACCCAAGCCAAAGAGCGGTGTCCAAGGGTTTTTGATGTCTGCAATTTTCCGCCCCATCAGATGATCATCCGGGACGCTCAGTCCCGCGATCGCATCCAGCACGGCGAGGCATCGGGCGTAGTTTTGGACCTCTGGGAGCAAATTGAGCGCGGGGTACTTTTGACGCCAGTCTTGGAACTGGCCACACATCACGATGATTCCTTTGAGGCTGCGCGGAGCCCGGATTGCATACAGCGCGTCGATCAGCTCGCTGAGATCAATGCCCCTGCCCAAGTGCCCGGCGAGTTTCAGGAGGCCTTCATGCATCACGCCAGCCCTTGAGTCGAAAGAAATGCGCTCGGCTGTATCCAGTCAGGAATTGCGCTTCCCAGTCGTCTATGCTGATCTCGGCAATGAATCGACGGTGCAGAACGTACAGCGGCGCCAGAACCTCGAGGGTGTCCGCGCAGACGTCGAAAAATGAACGCTTCCTGGGGATTGTCGCGCGAAGCCAGCGGACCCTCACCGCTGCGTCAGGCCTACGCTGCCGGGCAATGACCGCAGGTACATGGCCCGCGACGACCCAGTTCTCTCCGTTCTTGGCGTTAGGTATCACGACTGGCGTTGTCCACCCGAGCAGGCGGTCCACGACCACATCCGGAAGATCGTCCAGGAATTTCTGGGTACGCCGAAGCGGACGCACATTCTTGGCAGCGCTCCCTGTCCAAACAAGGGTGCTCGCCGGAACAGACAGCCACCCACGCTCGAGCTTCTGCTTATTTGATCGCGCACTGGTCGACCCGGAGACCACGCCGGAGTCGCTGACCACGCGCTCCACAATCTGGTATGTGAGCGCTGCCAGTCGCAAGGCATCCTTCAACTTCGGCGACCACAGTTTCGGGTCCGGATTCTGTATCAGCTTCCGAAGGCAGGCCACGACGGTGGGGCGGCCGCTCGCAAGGATCGGCGGCGCAATTTCAAAGAGAAGTCCCTGATCAAGGCGGGCAGCCGCCACGGGGAGCCCTACGGTCGAAGTCGATGAGACTAATGATACCTCATCCAAGCGACCCAGATCGGCGAGAATTGGGCGCGCCGGCTCCTATGGGTTGCGCATGAAATCCATAGAGGGCGCCATTTTGTACCGACTTATGCCTATACAAATCGATCTGCAATAACTACCCAGTTTGGGTTATGAGCGAGCTGCCAGACTGCTCCACCCCGCATCAGGTGAGCCGCCTATTGTACGTGTCGGCACCTCACTACGCAACAAACGCCCTGAAAGCTTGCTGCGCAAGGACCTCCGCGGCTCCGTGTGATGGTCACGGGCATCGCACGCGACGTCGGGAATGTGTCGCCGCGTGCGCACCTGGCACTCGAATCCGTTGCTGCCCACCGCGTTGAAGATGAATCAGTGCAATTCGGGCGATGCCGACGCGGGACACTCCGTACTGGTCGATCCTTCATCGGCCCTGCCGTAAAAGTCGCGGCGAATCGTTCCCCCGGGACTTGTCCACAGCAAGTTCTCAGCCGCGCAGGTTTCGCCGTAGTCGAACAACTGCTGCATGTGCTTCCGGCTGAAATCGAGAAAACTTCCGGCGGGATAGTCGACCGGCATGTCGGTGAGATGAAAAACCATGTGGTAGCGGCGGGACAGCGCCATGACCAGCCCCAGCGCATCGCGCGTCTTGTAGGTAAGCTGGGCGGAAAAACTTTCCTCGAGTATCTTCACGGTATTGATCGGTGTTTGCCTGGGTCGCATGCCAAGCTGGCCGTTGACGATCACGTAGACGCTTGCGCCTTCCGCCTCCGCTTCGTTTCCCTGCACCGTCTGCGCGATCAACGGCGCGATGAACAGGGGCGTCGTGACGCTGCCATCGACGTGCATTTCGTCGTAGGCATGTTTGCCCTCCTGCACCGGGATCAGCACCGGCGGGAACACGCCCGGCACGCTGGCCGACGCGACCAGCACCTTGCGGAACAGGTCGTGCGCCGCCGTACCGCCCTGCGCCGCGATGGCGCCCATGTTCCACAACATCGTTTCCTGATCGTCGAGATCGGTGGTGGCGACGACCAGCATGCGTCCTGTCGCCGCCTCCCGGCCCACGGCATCGATCATCGCGTCGGTGATGTTGCGGTCGACCAGTTCGACCAGCGAATCATTGCCGCCTGCGCTGCGTGGAAACAGGAACCTGCCGATCGTTGACCACCTTCCCGTCGAGTGCTGCAGGCGTTCGATATCGCCGCCCTCGAAGACCTTTTCCATCTGCGGGTCCCATGCCGGACCAAGGAACGCGAACGGCGCCAGCAGTGCGCCGGCGCTGACGCCGGTGACAAGATCAAACTGCGGACGTGCCCGGGCACGTGCCAATCCCGCCAATGCGCCCGCGCCGAACGCTGCACCGGCGCCGCCGCCGGACAGGACCAGCACGTTGATCTTGCGACTTCCCGCGGCCCGATGCAGGCCCTCCAGCCATTGCGGCAACTCTTGTACGAAGCGCTGCCTGTCGACGGTGAGCAAGCGAATGTCCGCAGGGAACCCGGCGGGCACCGCGGCATTGATCAGGGTGGGTGGCGGTGGGCGCCGCGGTGTCAGCACACAACCGCCCAGCGCGGCGATGCACGGCAGAAGCACCCACCAGCGTTTCATGCGTCCGTCCCCCAGGCCCGATCGCCGAATCGGTCGATGCCCATGTGGCCCACGTTCCAAACCATGGTCACCAGCCAGAACAGCAGCGTGGCGTAACCCGCAGCGAGTCCCAGGCTCCGGAACGCGGGGGACTGGAGAATGTCCCCTGTCTCAAGGCAGCCGAGCGCGAACACCGCGGTCGAGAACGTGGGCGGCCACGGCGCCGGCGCGCGGAACCGGCAACGCCGCAGCAGGAACGCCGCGCTGCACACGAGGACCGGCACGCACAGGATCGCTGCAAAGATGCAGGTGACGACCATTGCCTGGACCAGGAACGCGTGCAGCGCCCACCCCGATCCGGGAGCTTTCAGCACGCGGCCCAGCGCTGCGGCGGCAAGCCCCGCGCAACCCATGGCGATCCACCACGGCGCCTGCGGCACGCCAACCAGCCCGAAGCGCCACACCCGGACCAGGGCGGCCAATGCGACGACCCAGTATCCGGCCCAGCCGAGCAATGCGCCCGCAAGCGCCAACGCCGCCAGCATCGTCGCGCCGGCCTCCGGCGCAAATCCCGCAAGCGCATCGGTGGCTATCGCAGCTCCCAGCAAGGCCGCGGGCACCAGGAACCAGGCGCCGCCAACCATGCGCAACGTGCAGTCGCACACCACCAGCGACCACAAGAAACGGCCGAGGCAAACGATCGTCAGCACCCAGGTCAGGACAAGACACGCGACCGCGAGCGGCCAGGGCCACCGTGCGATGCCGCTTGCGGCCAACGCGACCAGGCCGCCGGCAATCACCGCCAGGCCCAGCGGCACCGTATGGATTCCGCAGTGTTCGTGCGCCGGGCCGAGCTTCCACCACGCCCGGCACTCCATCCGGAACGTGGCGCGGCGACGCCAGATGCCGGCAACCGGTAGCCACAGCGTCTGCAGGATGGCCAGCACCAGCAGCGGCACGACGAGGATGTGCAATCCGCATCGGCCCGCCACCGCCGACGCGCCCGCGGTGGCCATGACTGCGCCAAAAGGCAGGCCCTGATGGAGCGCCGTGCCGCTTCGACCGGATGCATCCGCAATGGCCTTGGGCCGCACTCGATTCAGTCCCATGCGGGAAGCCATCATGGTATCGGACGGGATGCGAAGTGCGGCACTTCCGCGGCTGCGAAACGGACGCCCAGGCAAGCCTTTGCCATCACGCGATCGTCACTTTCCCGGGCGTAGCGTGAAAGTGTTTCGCATTCGAACACACGGACGTGCGGACGCGGCTTCGCGTTGGCTCTCCCTCGGTGCAATTCCATGTCGCCGCAACAGCAACAGCACACCGGCCTGAGCCGGGAGTTCATCGAGCAGCAGCGCCAGCGCCTGCTGACGCTGCGCCACCTGTTGCTTGGCGGTGAGGAAAGCAACGCCGCGCAAGAACGGGCATTCCAGTTGCAGCACGGCGACGAAGCCGCGGAAGAAGAGGACACGGCACAGGACATGGCGCAACGGGAAGTCGACCAGGCCCTGCACGACGTGGACGACCATCGCATCGCGAACATCGAGCGTGCGCTGCAGAAGATCGGGGAAGGCAGCTATGGCCTGTCCGACCTCAGCGGCAAGCCGATCCCGCAAGACCGCCTCTTGACCACGCCCGAGGCGATCCTCACCGTGCAGGAAGAGCGGGAACGTGAAACGCACCGCTGACCGGCGCTGCGTGTCATCGCCGACGAAAACCCGAAACCCCACGCCACCGCCGAAGGGTTCTTCGGAATGCCCGAACGTGGGGTGGTGGATCGACGGCACCATCACAGCATCGCCGAGACCCGCGGCGAACCGTTCGACTGCATCGAACGGTTCCACGACCCGCGCCTGCAACGTCGACTGGATGCGCAAGACGAAGCCGTTGGATTCTTGACCCGACCGTCCGCGAAAACGGGTTGGAACCCACTCCAGATCATCGTGCTACTCAAAGATCGCGCCACGCAAAGATGGCGAGACGTCGCTACCCGGGGTTTCCTCGCCCGCGTGCGCGGTGTCACTGCCGAAGCACGACCTTGACGCCCAGCCAGAAGTTGCGCCCGGGCGCGGCCTCGATGCTGCCGCCGCTGGACTGGTTGACGATCACCGAACCGATGTAGCGGCGGTCGAACAGGTTGTCGAGACGCGCGAATGGTGCGATCCGGTACCGCCGCGTGTTCACGACATAACCCGCGCTCACGCCCGCGATCACGTAACCCGGTGCGACCAGGGTGCCGGCGTCGTCGGCCGTGACCGCGCCGGCGGCGTCGATGCCAACTCCCGCATGCCAGCCGGCATCGCCGCCCCGGCGCAGTTCCGCATGCAGCAGGCGCCGCGGCAGGCCGGGGATGCGCGTACCGGCGGGGACTCCGCAGCCGCCGGGCGCGGCGCA
>JGI26524J50256_1002084_pt1 | contig 13162 bp, 9 predicted proteins | sample ThiBio_inoc_plan_FD_50256 | JGI IMG/M metagenome (IMG submission 50256) | reverse complement strand
GTTGCTTCGGCTTCCCGAAACTCGTGGCCCTGATCGTTTTCAGTGCCGTTGTTCCCGATTGGGAGTGCAAAAGTGGGAGGTTATTTTTTTAAATGCAAGCAGCGGATGCAAAAAATTGTAAATAAACTTTCCCACTTTCTAGCAACCAATTGATAACCAGAAATTACCACTCCATAATTTTTTTCACAAATTTTTGAAGTACTCGATCACATGCATCTTTAAAAGCGCTTCCTGCTTCAAAAGGTCGCCCGGAGGCAGTGCCCGTTCCAGCTTGTAATGCGGCCAGCCTTCCTTGTCGACGTATTCGAGGCTGTAATAGGACGACAGGCTTAACACTTTGCAGATACCAATATGCATCAGGTCCTGCTTCTGTTCCTTCGAAAACCGTCTGGCACCCTGGCCCAGCTCCTGGACGCCTACCAGGAAGAGCACGCCATTCAGATCGCCGGGGCGCTTGCCGACCCATTCTTCCAGTTGTTCCAGCAGATGCTCCCATTGAACATCCAGCGGCTGGTCTTCTATATCCATTAAACTCATTGCTATGACAGAATGCGGCACGTCGGCCACTTATATATGATGAAATTTAAAATTGTTGCTAATTAACCAACAATGCACTCCTTCTGTTCTGTGCGGAACAATATTTATGCGAAATGTAGTCCTTCGCCAGCCGGCAGATTACCCAATGCTTTGCCGGTTTTTCCTAACTTTGGCTTTTGCTATATATAATAAGTAATTGGAAAAGCATACAACTTTGAACCACAACGATTATCTATCGACCTTGAATGAGCCCCAACGGGAGGCTGTGCTGCACGGAAATGGCCCTTTGATGATCATTGCAGGCGCGGGTTCGGGGAAAACCAGGGTACTTACCTACCGCATTGCGCGGCTGATCGAAACGGGTGTCGACCCTTTCTGCATTTTGTCCCTGACATTTACCAATAAAGCTTCCGGTGAAATGCGCAGCCGGATCGAAGGCGCCGTAGGTACGGAAGCCCGTAACATCTGGATGGGTACTTTCCACTCTGTTTTTGCCAAAATACTCCGCATCGAAGCCCGGTACCTGGGCTACACCAGCGATTTTTCTATTTATGATACCGACGACTCGAAGTCATTATTAAGGAGTATCATTAAGGAATACAACCTCGATGATAAGGTTTATAAGGCCAATGTGGTTTTCAATCGGATTTCGGGAGCGAAGAACCGGCTCATTTCGGCGGATGATTACATCAATAATGCGGTGATCCAGGCCGACGACGACGCGGCGAAAATGAAAGAGATCGGTCGGCTGTATAAAACGTATGCAACACGGTGTTTCCAGGCCAATGCGATGGACTTCGACGACCTGCTTTTCAATACCAACGTCCTTTTCCGCGATTTCCCCGATGTATTATATAAGTACCAGCATAAGTTTCAGCATGTGATGGTGGATGAGTTTCAGGATACGAACGTTTCTCAATACCTCATTACCAGGAAGTTGTCGGCTGTGCACCGCAATATCGTGGTGGTGGGTGACGACGCGCAGAGTATCTACGCATTCCGCGGGGCGAACATTGAGAATATCCTCAACTTCGAAAAGGACTTTCCGGATGTGCGCGTGATCAAACTGGAACAGAACTATCGCTCGACGAGTACGATCGTAAATGCCGCCAACTCGGTGATCGCGCGGAACAAGTCGCAGCTTGAAAAAACGACATTTACTTCCAATGAAGAGGGTTCACTGATCGACGTAATCAAGGCGGGTTCCGATAACGAGGAAGGAAGGCTGATAGCGACTGCGATTTTTGAGGAAAAAATGCAGAAGTCGCTGCGGAATGAAAACTTCGCGATCCTTTATCGCACCAATGCACAATCCCGCTCATTTGAAGAAGCGCTTCGGAAACTGGGCATCAAGTACCGCATTGTAGGCGGTCAGTCTTTTTACCAAAGGAAAGAAATCAAGGATTTGCTGGCTTACCTGCGGTTTACAGTGAACCAGCGGGACGAAGAGGCCTTCAAACGGATTATTAATTTACCCAAAAGAGGCATCGGCGATACGACCGTTGCGAAAATTGCAGTGACCGCGTCGGAAAACAACGTGGCGATCTGGGATGTGGTGGCGAATATCAACCAATTCGGCACCGGACGTACCATTGCGCCTATCGAAGGGTTCGCGACGCTGATCAAAAGCTTCAAAATTTTGGTGGAAGAAGGCAAAGATGCCTACGAAATTTCTTCCCACATTGCCAAAGCATCCGGCATTCTGCGCGAATTGTATGAAGATAAGACGGTGGAAGGCCTTTCGCGCTACGAAAACGTCCAGGAATTGCTGAATGGTATCAAGGAATTCGTGGACAGCGAGGAAAGCGAGGATAAAACGCTGAGCGCATTCCTGCAATCGGTGTCGCTACTGACCAATGCCGACGAACCGGATGATAATAACGATCATGACCGCGTGACAATGATGACCATTCACTCCGCCAAGGGTCTAGAATTCCGGAATGTATTCATTGTAGGGTTGGAGGAAGACTTGTTTCCCAGCCAGATGATGCTCGAAAGCAGGCAGGATCTGGAAGAAGAAAGAAGGCTTTTTTATGTGGCGATTACGCGGGCGGAAAAGAAACTGTCATTCTCCTACGCGGAGAGCCGATACCAATGGGGCCGCCTGAAAATGTGCGAGCCGAGCCGATTCCTGCTGGAAGTCGATCAACGGTATCTGAATGTCAACAGAATGGTGCAGAGCGCCTTGGAACGGGATACTACGCCGCCAGTGACCACATTTGCACGTAACCTGGTACAGCGGAAAACGGAAGCACGGCCGGTTGCGACAGCTGCTACCAGCCACGTACCCTCAGCCGATTTCGTGCCGACCGATACATTCGATCTGGCGGAAGGCGACAAAGTGGAGCATCTGAAATTCGGTTTCGGGGTGGTGACCAAAATGGACGTCAATGGTACCGACAGGAAAGCGACGGTGAGGTTCGACCTCGTCGGAGAAAAAACGCTGCTCCTGAGTTTTGCCAAGCTGCGGGTGCTGAAATAAATGCAGAATAAATTGATGAAATTGTTAAAATTCCAGGCTTTTTTGTAATAAATCTTACCCTAAACTTCACTGATTAAAACCATACATTATGTTTATTGAAAACGATATTCAACAGATAAAGGAAAGAGGAAGCGATTTAAGCGTCGTGGAAGAGCAAGTCCGCTATTTTGAACAGGGCTTTCCGTTTTTGCAATTGTCGAAGGCTGCTACGGTAGGCGACGGCATCATCAGGCTGACGGACGACGATATTGAACAGGTAATCAGTGAGTTCGATAAAAGTGCCGCCGACGGTGAAATAGCACTTTTAAAATTTGTACCGGCTTCGGGTGCGGCTACGCGGATGTTCAAGTCGCTTTTCGGGTTTTTGCAGGAGGATAAAAAAGACAAGTCGGTAGACGAATTCTTTACCAAACTGAGAGATTTCGCATTCTACGAAGATCTTAAAACATCCCTGGCTGTCGACGGGCACGACATTGAATCTGCCGATGAAAAGACCATTGCTTCCTACTTCCTGACCAGCAAAGGGCTGGGTTACGGAGAACTGCCGAAAGGCCTTTTGAAATTCCATAATTATACCGAACGCTCGCGCACACCGCTGGAAGAGCATTTGGTGGAAGGCGCCAAGTATGCCAACGCGGGAAGCAATGTGCAGATCCATTTCACGGTTTCGCCCGAGCATCGCGACAAGTTCGAAAAACTGGTAGTGGAAGTCCTTCCAACCTACCAATCGCAATACGGCGTTCGTTACATCGTCTCGTTTTCAGAACAAAAAAGCTCGACCGACACCATCGCGGTGAACCTCGACAACACGCCTTTCCGCGAAAAGGATAATTCACTGTTGTTCCGCCCGGCGGGCCACGGTGCATTGCTGGAAAACCTCGGACAGCTCGATGCGGATATCATCTTTATTAAAAACATCGATAATGTCGTGCCGGATCGCATTAAGGGCGATACTATTACCTACAAAAAGGCATTGGCAGGCATTGTTCTGAGATACCAGAAGAAAATCTTCGCCTACCTCGACAAGCTGGCCGGAAGCGTGGATGCAGCATTGCTGACCGAGCTCGACGGGTTTTTCCGCAACGAACTTTGCGTGATCCCTCCGGCAAGTTTTGAGTCGTGGAGCGAGGAAAAGAAGAAAGATTATTTCGTCGGAAAGCTGGATCGCCCGCTGCGTGCGTGCGGGATGGTGAAAAACCAGGGTGAGCCCGGCGGCGGGCCTTTCTGGGCCGAAAATGGCGACGGGTCGTCATCGCTGCAAATCGTGGAATCGGCGCAGGTCGATGTCGATAATGCGGATCAGAACAGCATTTTCAAGAACTCGACGCACTTCAATCCGGTAGATCTGGTGTGCGCGGTGAAGAATAAAAAAGGTGAATTGTACGATTTGAAAAAATTCCGCGATCCACTGACCGGCTTCATTACCGGCAAGTCGAAAGACGGCAAGGAATTGAAAGCACAGGAGCTTCCGGGCTTGTGGAATGGTTCAATGGCCGATTGGAACACGCTTTTCGTAGAAGTGCCTTTGATTACTTTCAACCCTGTGAAAACGGTGAATGACCTGCTCCGCGAGCAGCACCAGTAAGCTGGCAAGGATACCCAATAAAAAATGGTCGGAAGTGATTCCGACCATTTTTTATTCCAGATGACTTTATCCAATCAAGGTATCGGTAACACTTTGCTTTCTTTGAAAGTCGAGAGGATAACCATCGTTTGCGTGCTGGCCACTTCTTCGATTTCATTAATTTTTTCGAGCATCAGCTTCTGGTATGTGCTAATGTCTTTGGAAATTACACGAAGCAGGAAATCGCCCGTTCCAGTGATGTGGTGGCATTCGATAACCTCGGGAATGGCGTGAATTTTCTCAACGAATGATTCCGTAACAGCCTTGCGGTGCCCTACCAGTGAAATCTGCACAAAAGTGCTTACGCCCAATCCCACCTTCTCGGGTTCCAGCTGCGCGTGGTAGCTTTTGATGATCCCCGACTGTTCGAGTTTTTTTACACGTTCCAGTGTGGGTGCGGGCGAAAGGCCTATTTCTTTCGATAATTGAGCGTTGGTTATCTTCGCGTTCGTTTGTAAAATCTCCAGTACTTTGCGGTCTATCTGATCTAACTTAATAATGGCCGACATTTCTCTATGACTAAGGTTTATATGACGTGCCCATTTTGGGGGACGCCGCAAAACTAATTAGTTTCCCGAAGATTCTTGTAATATTATACTGAAATTTTGTCTAAAAATAGAATTATCGTAGGCGAAATATGATTTTAGTATTGAAATATTAGGCCATGCCAAATGTAACCCGTAGTGATCATCCGGGTTACACTGCATATGTTTCTATTTTTCCGAGGAAATCCTGGTAAGTGCGGGTAATTCCCTCTTCCAGGTCGATGGTGTGTTTCCAGCCCAATGCGTGGAGCTTGCTTACGTCCATCAGTTTGCGCGGCGTACCGTCGGGTTTATCTGTATTCCATTTGATTTCGCCCTCATATCCGACCACTTGCTGGATCATTTCTGCCAAATGCTTAATGGTAACATCCGAACCGACGCCGATATTGAGGAAGCCGGACTCATTGTAATGCTGCATCAGGAAATAACATGCAGCCGCCAGATCATCCGCATGGAGGAACTCCCGCAGCGGTGACCCGGTACCCCAGAGTTCTACAAACGGTTTTCCGTCCTCTTTTGCCTCGTGGAACTTGCGGATCATAGCAGGCAAAACATGCGAATTGTTCAAATCATAATTATCGTTCGGTCCGTACAAATTGGTAGGCATCACCGAAATGAAGTTGCAGCCATATTGTGCCCTGTATGCCTCGCACATTTTGATACCCGCAATTTTCGCGATTGCGTAAGGCTCATTCGTAGGTTCGAGCAGGCCTGTCAGCAGCGAGTCTTCCTGCAACGGCTGCGGCGCCAGCTTGGGGTAAATGCAGCTCGATCCGAGGAACATCAGCTTTTTTGCATCGGTACGGTAAGCGCTGTCGATTACATTGTTCTGGATGAGCAGGTTATCATTCAGGAACTCTGCGCGGTAAATATTGTTTGCCATAATGCCGCCCACTTTGGCAGCGGCCAGGAAGATATATTCCGGACGTTCCGCTTCAAAAAATGCCCGTACATCGGCCTGGTTGCGGAGATCGAGCTCAGACGAAGTCCTGGTGATGATGTTATCGAATCCTTCTTTTTCCAATTTTCTGAGAATAGCAGATCCAACCATTCCCCTATGCCCGGCAATATAAATTTTAGCGCTTTTTTCCACGGTGTTTTTTTAAATTTGTCTTGGAAATCAATATAGAAAAAACCAATTCGTTACAAAAGTAACAATCTTGCCCTGAAGAAAAATCCTATATACATGCAAAGAATAGCACTGTTCTGCGGCTTTTTTTCAATCTGTCTGTCGGTTTCCGTGTCGGCCCAAAATGGCCAAAAGGATACTGCTGCCCCTGCCTGGCTGCCCAAAGAACAGGTGAAAAAAGATACCACAACGCGGTCCAACGATCTGAAATCATTCGTTTCGGGGCTGGATCCGGTGGTTGGCGCTTCTGTGCCGGGTGGTAAGGGTAAGTCTGCCAACCTCTCTACGCTGTTCGGAGAGACGATCCCCGACCTGGGGCTTCGCGTAAAAGAATACAAAAGCCAGAAGAAAGACCGCAAAGCAAGGAAGGAAAGGGCCCGCCTTGCAAAAGTACAATATGAGGGCATTCCCATGCAGAGCATGTCGGTCAAGTACGGAAGCGGTGACCGGGCCACGGTCGAAAATTTCCATGTGTTGAAGGAGTACAAGCCCATGAATGAATACGTGAGGGCGACGGAGACAAGGTGGTATGATAAAAAGGCCAGAAAACTCAGCTCTTCGGTGATCAAGGACAAAGCGCAGGCACTGCCTTTGCATGGCTCTTATAAAAAGTACAGCGGCGAAAACCTGATCGAGGAAGGCTACTATTATATGGGCGTAAAGGACGGTCGCTGGGTGAAATACGATACAAAGTATAACCTCGTCGATAAAGCCGTATGGAACCGGGGCTTCCCCGCGGAGTCGCGCATTACCTATTACGACTCTTCGCATACGCAGGTGAAGGAGGTGATGCCCGTCGCATTCGGCGAAGTGGAAGGCGAGTACCTGCAATTCTACAAAGAGGGTCAGCTGGCTGTCAACGGCAAATACGATTCGGGTAAAAAAATTGGTCGCTGGGTGGAATACTACCAGTTCCGGCGGCAGCGCAAAAAAGAGATTCAATACCCAAAAACTGCTTGGGACGATGAATTTGAGCCTTTTATCCTGCGAGAGTGGGACGACAAAGGCAAGCTTCTTTACGATTATACCAAAGATCCCCGTGCCTCCGCTGAAGAGGAGGAAACCGAAAATTAGGCTGTGGAAGGTTGAAAATCACACCTCACCTGCTTAATTAGCACGCATGTTATCATCTCTCCTCCGTTTTGTCAGAGAAAAAAGCTGGCTTGCAGGGCTGTTTTGCCTGATACCCGTTCTAATTTACTTATGGGTATTTAAAGTCATTGCCTTGAATGTCAACTATGTTGCATTCGACGACATTCTCATTCTAGGGATTATCCCCGAATTTTCGAAAGCGGACCTGGCTGGGAAATGGAAGCTGCTGACGACCCTTTTTCCCGAGCATCGCCTCGTATTTTCCCGCTCGGTAATCCTTCTGCTCGAAAATACATTCGGTACCGTGAACCTGGTGTGGCCGATGATCATCGCTAACATATGCTGGGCACTCTGTGCATGGGTTTTCTACCGCGCATTCCGGCATTTGCGGGTATCGTTCTGGTATTTTGTGCCGGTGATGTGGCTGTGGTTCAACATTCAGTCATTCGAGAACATCTTCTGGGGGGTGAGTTCGCTTTGCAATTTCGGCGTGATCCTTTTTGTATTATGCGCGCTCTACTGCGCAGTTTACAAGCCGGAACGGATTGCACTTTCGCTTTTTTTTGCCGCCGCGGCGACATTTACTTATGGTAACGGGCTCATGGTTTTCCCGGTCATAGGGCTGCTTTTGCTGCTGAGTGGCTACCGGAGGCCATTCTTCGTCACATTGGCGACCACCATTTTAATCGCCGCCATTTACTTCATTGATTTTACGCCCATCACCCAAAACCTCGATTTCAGGAACCCGCAGCAGGTGAAGGAGGGCTTCTTGGGTTTCTTCGGGTTCATCGGTTCATGGGCCACACTCACCGCCTATGGTACGCCGTCGCGCGGATTGTACATGGCAGTGGCAACAGGTATGGTGATGATCGCCAGCCTGCTTATTTTATACCGGAAACAGTATATTCCCCTCTGGAACTCGACCTTGCTGAAAGGTCGCTACGTGAACAGAACGGCACTTTTTGCACTTGGAATAGCGGTTTTTACAGCCATTACCGCACTGGCCCTCACTTACAAGCGCATTCCCACTGATACATTCGAAGGTATGTTCAAAGGGCGTTACCGGATGTACTCGATTCTGTGGTGCATTGCGCTTTACCTCGGATTTCTTGCCATTGTACCCCATAGTGCCAGAAGAAAATTCGCTCCCGAAATGCTCTTGGCCGCTATTATCATGAACTTTCTGCTGCTGCATAGCAACTTTGCAGACGCGGTCAACAACCGCCGGGCGGCAATCGCGCAGGAGTTCAATGCGCGTTACAACGCCGATTGGCTCGGTATCCGCATGTTTTCAATGGATCAGCAGCATTATGAAAAGATCCGTTACTACTACCGGTCGGAAGACCCTCTGGCGGAAAACTGGCAGCCGCGGGCGGATTCGGTTCAATGCGACAGGGTTTATCCGCCGGATGAAGTGGGACTGCTCGGCGACCATATAGTGGTGGGCTTTCACCAGGATTTTTTCAAACCGGAAAAAGACTATTCCGATGGGGCCTATGTGATCTTGAAATCAACGGACCATGTATACGCTTCGCCTCCGAACCAGGCTTCGGTGCCTTTAAAAACGACTTTCCGTCGGGGAATGTATTTCAATAAGGGCATTAATGCGAGCTTTCACAGGGCCAATGTCGAGCCCGGAATTTACCAGATTTACCTGCTCGTGCGCAAGAACGGCCGCAACACCATTTACTGTACCGGCGAAACCTGGAACGAAAAGGAATAATCAGTAGTTGTTGCGGACGCCAGTGAGAATGCGCTCCACTTCTTTCCGAACATCTGCGGTGGGCTTCGTGAAATTGTTGTTCATGAAGCTGAATGCCAGTACCTTTCCTTTTTTGGTTATCAAATAGCCACTGAGGTTGTATACGTTGCTCAGACTCCCCGTCTTTGCGAAAATAAAGGGAGGTTCTTCTTTAAACAGGTTTTTCAAAGTTCCGCTTTTTCCGCCTGCCGGCAGGATTTGAAACAATCTTTGCTGCGGCACCTTTCCGTAAATCTTTTGCAGCAATGCCACCATGGTCCTTGGCGTAAAGAGGTTGTAGCGGCTTAATCCGGAGCCGTCTTTCCATACCGGTTTGTCGGGCAAATCGGCCAAATGGTGCTCTATGGCATGTGCAATGGCCTTTTCGGTGCTCAGCGGAAGTTTGTTGGCGGTGGCATAAAGCAGCATGAGTTGTTCGGCCAGCATATTGTCGCTGACCTGCATCATACGCCTGTACAGCGAATCAGACGGGATGCTGTTGACGGTCTGCAACTCGACTTCCAGGGGAATATTGATCAGCTTGATTTCTTTTTTCAATGTATCGCTCAGCAGTTGCAGCATCAGCTGGTCGGTCATATGCACCGGAATATCTCTGGTAACAGCCTGTGCGCCCGTCGCTTTCGGATAGTGGAATACATTCTGCAATTCCTCCCGTTCAATGCCTGAAACCGCCGTATCCCGAACCATCGATTTCTGCCAGAAGCGGGGACTGGCCTGGTACTGTCCGGCAGGGTTGCTTTTAAATCGTACGATATTGCCGTAGACTGGCATGGCCGTCACTTCGGCCTGGTAGTAATCGTTGTAATCGCTCCAAGCCCAGCCCGGTCCAAAGCGTTTGTTTTCGAAATGATAGGGGGTGAAAAATATCTGGTCTTTACGTCCTTTCAGGAAATCGAAGACTTTGCTGTGCGGCAAATCCGGATGCAGAAGCGAGGGGTCGCCGGTGCCTCGGACGATAAGCAGCTCGCCCCATTCCAGGTATTCGAGGCCGGGAATGGAGTCGCCAAGCGCCGACAAGCCGGCGTAAAAGCTGAAAAGTTTGGTATTGGATGCAGGGATAAAATATTTGCTATCCTGATAACCCGCCAGCGACTTTTGATCGCCGATACGGGCAATGGAAACGCCCGTATGTTGCTGGCTTAGAACCGCCGAGCGGTCGATTTCGCGTTTCAGATAATGGGAGGCCGAGCAGCCTGACAGAGCAACAATACTGATAAAGAAAAGCAGCGTGCGCATGGAAACGGTTTAAATGAACTTTGAACAAAGATAATATTTTAGCGGTATTGGCAAATTGGCGGTTCAAGGGTTTTGAATGACCAGGTAGTAGCCGCCATTCAGTTGGATCAGGCTGTCCTTTTTGAAATCGAATTGCGGCAGACAGGCCGAATCGGCAAGGACATAACGCATGGAGTCCGTTTGGGTCGAAAGCGATAAATGGTGGTAACGCTGAAAGTTGGCATGTACGTCGGCCTGCTGAAACAATTCGTGGCAAATTCCCAGAGTGGTGGCTGACGGTACCAGTGTACGCAGCTTTTTGGCATTGGAAGCATGCACGTCGGGTTCCATGGTGGTTAGTTTGCTGATGGTGGCACCCCAGCAAGCCAGCGCACCGATACTTAACGCGATGATAGCCAGCTGTTCTTTCGATTCCATCAGGAATGCCATCCGCTGCACGAGCAGCAGTGCGAAGAGCAAAGCCACAAATGGCGACGCCGGTAACAAATAATGCGGATACTGCTTGATACTCACCAGTATAGGTACAATGCTCGACGCTGCGACAAGGGCCGTGAGCATGACACTTTCGGCAACTGCCTTTTCCCGGAAGACTTTCCAATGCAAACCAATGGATAGCCCATATAACACAACCCATGCGATCAAATGCGGGGTTATGTTCCTCAAAAGCTCTCCCAATAGTGTGAAATGGGCAGTCCATTCATTACCTGCCTTCTCGCGTTTTTGCAGCAATGCCTGCACTACCTGGCCGTTCCAATACGTAGCCATGAACTCTCGTGCCGGCGTGTATGCAAGCATCCCGGCAACAGACGCCACTACAACCGCCAGCATAATGATCGTCGGGCGGAGCGCATCCCGTAACCGCAATGAATGCGAGGAAAATGCGAAAATAGACGCAAATGCCAGGGGATAAAGCCCTACCGGCCCCTTGGTGAGGAATGCCAGCACAATGCAAATCCCGGCCGATAGCGGCCACATAATGTTCCTCTTTTGCACATTACCTTCTTTCAGATACTCCAACTGGAAATAGCAGGCGGCCAGGCAGAACAACCCCATGGTACTGTCCAGAAAGTTGTTTGGAATACTGTAATAAACGACGACCATCCCATACCAGCATAAAATCGGCAGCCAGGCGAACGAGCGGAACGCGCCAACAGGACCGGGCAGGGTATTCCACATCCGCACGATGAGGAAAATATAGCCGGTCAAAATCAGCATATTATAGCCGTTTTCGACCGCCGGCGTATCGCCGAACAGGCTGAAAAGTATGGATTGCAGGCCGAATTGCAGGGGTGGCTGGCCGGAGAAATAGTCGCCGTTGTCATACGGAAGCCAGAACGAATGGGCGAAAAACGGTCGCCAGAATGACCCGATACCCTCCGACATGTTGCGGGCGATTGCCGCATAAGTAACGCCGTCCATGAACATTGTATCGTCCATTGAACGGGGCAAAAATGTGATCAGGATGAAGCTCAGGGTAAATAGCCAGGGTAGCCACCAGGGGCAACGGTTGTTTCTGCCGGTCTTCGGAATCATGATGCGGAGTGAAATTTGCCCTTAAATAACGGGTGTTGTAGCCGGGAGAATACTCTATTGGCATTTCTTTTTTACCAAACGACGTGTATCCGGTTTTCGATAACGGACCCAATGCAATTACTTTGCAGAATCTGATCACCACACCGCAAACCGAATTCTGATGACTGATATCCGGTCTATCCTGAAACAATATTGGGGTTATGACGCTTTCAGGCCGTTTCAGGAGGATGCCATCCGCGCGGTCCTGAACGGCATGGATACGTTGGTACTGCTGCCGACAGGCGGCGGGAAATCCATTTGTTTCCAGGTACCGGTGATGGCCTCCGAGGGTGTTTGCATTGTGGTAACGCCGCTGATCGCATTGATGAAGGATCAGGTGGAACAGCTGAAACGCAGGCATATTGCTGCCGCGGCGATCCATTCGGGTATGAGCAAGACCGAGATCGACATTACGCTGGATAACTGCATTCATGGTAATACGAAGTTCCTCTATGTTTCTCCCGAGCGCCTGCGTACCGACATCATGATCGCGCGTACGAAGCGCATGAAGGTATGCCTGCTCGCGATCGACGAGGCGCATTGCATTTCGGCATGGGGCTACGACTTCCGCCCCTCCTACCTGCTGATCGCCGAATTCCGTAAGCTTTTACCCAAGGTTCCGGTGATGGCGCTTACCGCCACGGCGACCGAGGAAGTGCGTGCCGACATTCTCGACAAGCTCGAAATGCGGAATGCGCGGGTTTTCAAACAATCCTTTGCGCGTGCAAACCTCTCCTACTCGGCATTTCCCGAAGAAAGTAAGGAGCGGAAACTATTGCAGATTTTACGCAATGTGTCGGGAACGGGGATCGTATACGTTCGCACGCGAAAGCGTACCAAGGAACTCGCCGACTGGCTGAACAGGCAGGGAATTTCGGCCACCAGCTACCACGCCGGCCTTCCTTTCAAAGAAAGATCCGAGCGGCAGACGGCCTGGATACAGAACCGCATTCGTACCGTAGTGGCGACGAATGCCTTCGGTATGGGCATCGACAAGCCCGACGTGCGGGCCGTGATCCATTTTGATTTGCCCGATAACCTGGAAGCCTACTACCAGGAAGCCGGCCGTGCGGGCAGGGATGAGAAAAAAGCTTATGCGGTGGCGTTGTTCAACCGGATCGATCTCGAAGAACTGACCGACAGCATCCAGCGGAAATACCCGCCGGTGGAAATGCTGCGGCGG
>JGI26524J50256_1002078_pt1 | contig 13244 bp, 10 predicted proteins | sample ThiBio_inoc_plan_FD_50256 | JGI IMG/M metagenome (IMG submission 50256) | reverse complement strand
ACGGTGCGGTTCTCGTAGTACGTCTCGGTATTGCAGCGCTGCACGTTCTGGTAGCGCGGCTGGCCGGTGCCCTCGATCTGGTTGCCCATCAGGGCCCCGCCGATCACGCCCAGCGCGGTGGCGGCCGCACGGCCGCTGCCGCCGCCGATGGAGTTGCCGATGGCGCCACCGGCAATGGCGCCCATGACGGCACCCGCGCCGCTGTTGGACGAGCCTGCGTACACCGTGTCGGTGCCGCAGACCTGGCGCGGTATGGCCACCTGCTGGACGATGGGGGTGGAGGAGAGCACGCGGCCCTGCTCCTGCGCGGAGGCTGCGCAGGCCGCACCGGCCAAAAGGATCAAGAGCACGGTCTTTTTCATGAGAGGTTCCTTCGTCAGTCCACCCATAACGCGCGATGGGTGCCAAGGGTTGAGCCAGTGTGCCTGCTGCGTGTCGGCGGTCGCGTAAAGCTGGGTAAAGAAATGCGAAACAAGCAAGGAATTGGAGTCAGGCCGGGCCGTGCAGTTCACTCCAGCGGGCGCTGTCGAAACCGGCGGTGATGGCGCCCGCGGGCCACTCGACCACGGGGCGCTTGATGACGCTGGGCTGCTCGCGCATCAGCGCCATGGCGCTGGCGGCGTCCTGCACGCGGGCCTGGGCTGCGGCATCGAGCTTGCGCCAGGTGGTGCCCTGGCGGTTGACGAGCTTTTCCCAGCCCAGGGCGGCAATCCATTGCGGCAGGCGCTCGGCGGGCACGCCCTGTTTCTTGAAATCGTGGAACTGGTAGTCCACGCCCTGGGCGCTCAGCCAGGCGCGGGCCTTTTTCACGGTGTCGCAATTGGATATTCCGTAAACTACTGGTAAGTTATTGATTTTGTTCATTTTGTGAAATTTAATGTGACTGAAAATTTGTGAAATTCGTTGTTTTTTCACAATTTTTAGAGTTGCTTTACCACACTTGTAAAACTTGATTTTTTTGCATTGCTATTATTTTTTAAGGTCGTTGGTGCTGACCAGAGGGCAGGACCAATGACCCCCAGCCCGGGGGGCCCTAGGTCCAAAAAAATCACCTTATTTTTATCTTGCTCAATCTTTTCTGTTCTGCTTCTTTTTCTCTTGATAAAGCTAAATTTCTTTGAGATGTCACTTCTATCAATTGAGCTAATAATTGATATTTTTTCTTTGGATCTTTCTCATTGTTCATCAATGCAGTTAAAGAAAGCATTTTTGCACTCAAAGAACCTGAAGAGCTAGTTCCAGAACCTCCACCACCACCAGAACCACCAGATGAGGCCGTAGGCTGTTTTTTTGCTTGGGTTGATACTTGGGTAGCCTTGGAGGTTGAAATCTCTTCTACTACGGTAGAAATACCGTTAGACACTGGAACCCTTTCTTCAAAAGGTCTTTGTGCTGTGGTCTGACCGACCACCTTTGGCACATCTATTTTTATATTTTTAATTTTATTAGATGAGCTTTTAAAGTTTAAGCCTTTATTTTTTGGCAGTGTGTTATAAGTTTTATGGTTATATTCTGCTCTGTATTTAATGCCTTTATTTAAGCTCATTTGAACTTTTAATAATTCATCTGGGTTTAATTTTGTTGGTTGATTGCTTGACTGTTTTAATAGTTCTTTCAAGTCTGCCCCAGGGGTAAACGCTGGGCCTTTAAGGCGAACGGGTTTTTCTTTTCCTGGCATTATTACAGAGATGTAGTCTTTACCTCTACGAGTTATCTTTATGTTTAAGTCGTGTTCTAAATGCCTTAATAAATCGCTGTAAGTGCTTAATTCGTTATTTTTTACTTTACTTATAAGATGATCGCCTATCTTTGCTTTTCTAGTGTATTTTTCAAAAGTATCAAATTGAGCTTTAAGCATATTTTGAGTTACTTGTTTAAAACCTAGCTTATCGTTCTGTATCTTTTGAAAATCTTCAAATAATCGTTGATTACCTGCACCGGGTGGGGCAATGTTTAAAGCTTTGCCTGTGCTTGTTTGTTTTGCGATTAGAAAATGTATTTCTAAATTACCTTTTTCTAAATGACGAACCATTAAAACCGGGGCTTTATCTTCATTTAAGCCGGGTAAAAAAGTATTTCTAAAATCTTTATAAAGCTCGCTTATTTGTTTGGCCGTTGGTCTTTCGTTATCACGAAAAGAAATAACCCCGCTGGTGTATTTTTGTTGTCTGTGATTGTTATCTATTAAGAATGCTACCGCTTCCTTTGAGCCTGCAATAATTGCGGGCCTTGGCTCTCTTTCATTACCATTCTTATCCTTGCCTAGCAAGTAATTTATAGGTCCTTTGCTAGGACCCTTGCCAACATTTTTAAAGACCTTAATTATCATTTTTAAAGCCTCCCTTGATTTGTCTTGCCCTCCAATTTTTAAAGGCTTTTATTTCTTCGGCAAGTTCATTTAAAAGGCTTGAGACTGGTTCGTATCTATTGGCTCTATAAGCCAATTGGTTTATATTATTTCCAATCCTCGCAAGCTGATTACATTCTTTAATGTAATTTTCAGTTGCTAGATTTGTTAAGACAGGTTTTGTTTTTGCTATTTGATTATTTTCATATAGCAACTTATCTCGTATATATTTAGCTTTGGTTTTCTTATTAAGCTTTGCTTGTTCTTCTATTTGCTTAAGCTCTTTATCATTCAATTTTATTTCTTGCCTTTTCGTTCTTAACTCTCCGAGTTCAGAACTCTGGCCAGGTCTCTTTTTTTGTTCTGTCATATAAAGCCTTTTTATTATTTTATTGGTGCCCAAGGTTGCGGTCAGCAACTGCACAAAAGCAGATTTGAAAAATCAGGGGTCTGGGTCTCCCAGGATACAAAACAAAAAATATTTTTTGTTTATTCCGACGTCTAGTCGGTTACCTTGCTTATGTATCCTTATAGTATTAAATCAAAAACCGAAGTCAAATAAAAAAGCCAACTTTTAAAAGCTGGCTTATGGTTCTTTCTTTTATTCTTCTTCATTATTTTGTCTAAATGGCTTTGAGGCTAATGATACAAAGAGATAAATAATAAAAGCCCATATACCAATTGAAAACCAAACTCCAAACATTTCTGTTTCTATGCTACTGCTTGAGCTTGATGAACTACCAAAAATTAAACGACCTACGGTTTTAACTGTTCCTATTAAAAAATCTACCAATCCCATTTTCAACCTCCTTTTTTATTATTTTTTTGATACTGCGACGATTTTTGTCGCTTCGCTCCTACCACTAATATATAGAATAATTATTTCTATATTCTATATATCCCCCTTCCGTCCCCCAGGGGAAACACTCTAAGCCGTTGAGGCAAAAATATAATATTTAAGAAATATTATATTTTTCTCTTATGTTTCGTTTCACTCAACAGAATACCCTTTGTTTTATCTAATATATACTAATAAATATATCTATTTAATACAATAAATACCTTTAATTTGTCTTAAAGCTTTACCTTATATTCCCTCTTCCAGAGAAAATATCGGTAAAGCTTTCCCTAACCCGGCCAAAAAATGGCTGGGGGTCTGCTTTACCGATAAAATCCATCACACGAAATCTCTTCCGTCGAATAACTCGGATAGATAACAATTAAAGCTGTATCTATTTGGCAGTTCGTAGTGCTTTATACTACCGAATACTAGGTCTGCTCTTAGCCTTCTATGTGGATATGTATTCGTTCCTCATTCTTTCCACTTACTTCACTTTGAGCCGTTTCTTAGCTCTGGCTAGTCCGTTAGCCTATACAGTAAATTAAATTTGGGTTTTCATTGTGAGACAGTAGATCGTCTCGTTCGTGTTTACTGTGAAGTTGTTTTTTTGATATTTTCCGAACCGAGAATTTTCATTGACGCATAAAAAAATATCCTACAGTTTTTTAGGCTTGTAAGATATTGCTTATTGACTTTTTTAAAAATCTTTAATATTATATTCTTACTACAGCGTGAGAAACTGTTAATTCCAATATATTGAAAATAATCTTATTGTCAATATGTTGAGTTGAAAAAGATAAAGCCCCATTATTTGGGGCTTTTTTCTTTTGTGAAAGGGTTCTAATATGAAAACTTATTTAAATGTTCCTATAAAAGAAAAGAATATAGCCAAATCCCTTGGGGCTAGATGGGATTTGGCTAGAAAATTATGGTATGTTGAAGATTTAGAGAATTTACAACCATTCTTAAAATGGATGCCTGAAAAACTAAAAAGACCAATAAAATAAAGCCCCATTTTTTGGGGCTTTATTCTTTGGTGGTTTATTTTTTGTTTTTCAAATTCAATGAGAAGTAATGCTTCTTTGTCACTGCTGAAGTTGTGTGACCAACGGATTTAAGAACTTCACTTTGAGAAGATAGGCCGTTGGTTGGCATTGTCTTTATTTCTCGCTCTAATCCAGCAATATCCCGAATGCCAAGGATTTCAGAGATAAGCAAAGAGTTATCGGAGCCAATAACCTCCACGAATTCCGATATTGAATTTTTACGGAGCTTATGGGCTGTAATGTCTCTTAAGCCAAATTTGTTCAAATGGTATCTTAAGGAAGCTTCAAAGCCTGTTACCGTGTAATTGAAAACTCTATCTTGATTGGGTTTTCTAGGAATAGAGTTAATTAAAGATTTAGCTTCTGCTGTGAGATATACAGGGCGGGGGGTTGTCTTTGTATCTGTAAGCTGAATAAAATTTTCGTAAACCTGTGACCATTTTAAAAGAATTACTTCAGCTCGTCGCATAGCGGTTAACATCATCAATTTGACAATAAAAATGAAGTCTGGATTTTTATTTGTCTCAATAGCTTTGATGAATTCCTCTTTGCTTGTCTCGTTAAATCTAAAAAATTTGGGCTTTGCAGGAACTGCTATTGAATAAAGTTTTTTATCAAAATCTTTAATTGGATTTTGATAGTCTTTTAGGCTTGTGTCTAATGATTTTGAGTGTTCTATAACACTGTTAATCAATACAATTTCAGCACGGATTGAAGAGGCTCTTAAATTGTCTTGAATTCGTGTTTTTACATAAGAGTTGATTGTTGAAGGTGTTATTTTTCGGAGTGGAATATCTCCAAATTTTATTTGTTTGCGGTTGAATTCTGGATTGAAAGATAATTCAAGAACTCCAAAAAAATCATCTTGAACTTTAAATTTAACTATTCTTTTTAATTTGCTTAATTTATTGGTGTAATTCTTATGCTTGTGTTTTTCTTCGGCTGTCATTTGTGACAGATTTTTATTGATTGTATTTCTATATTTGATATTTAAAAAATCGTCTATATACCTTTGGGTATATCGTTCAAAGGTTGGATTTGTTAAATAGTTTTTAATATATTCTTTGCCCTTGTCTGTTTCGCTTAATTCTGTATAGAGTTTTTTCTTATATTCGTTGAATTTTTCTTTATCTTCTTCAAGAACTAAACTCTTCAAATTTAGTTTTTTTCTCTCATCGTTTAAATAAGACAAAGCTTCATTTAAAGAGCTGAAAAGCTTGTCTAGCTTGACCCCCTTCCTGTTCATCTGGACACGGTAAGCGACGACAGGAGAACCGTCCTTGTTGCTTCGTGTTGTCTCTTGTATGCCCTTGGGTAACTTGTAAAAATTCATTACTTTTCACTCAATTTCTTTGTGAAATTTCCCTGAAAGTTTGTGAAAAATTTCTTGGGGTTGAGTATGCAGTATATGAAAAATCAAGAACTTACAGAAGTTTTGTGAAAAAAATCAATTAAGGGTTTTCAATTGGGAATGCCGTAGACGGTGATGGTGGGGGGATTCATGCCCCCGATCATGCACTTGGCCCGGGCTCGGCGACAATCCCTCCCCGTATGCACACCCGATTCGACTCCCTGGACGGCTGGCTGGCGCACTGCGAGCGCCTGCACCCGCGCAACATCGACATGGGCCTGGAGCGCGTGCGCGCCGTCGCGCAGCGCCTGGGCCTGCACTTCGGCTGCCCGGTGATCACCGTGGCAGGCACCAACGGCAAGGGCTCGACCTGCGCCATGCTGGAAGCCGTGGCGCTGCAGGCGGGCTACCGCACCGGCGTCTACACCTCGCCGCACCTGGTGCATTTCGAGGAGCGCTGCCGCATCCATGGCGAGATCGTGCCGGCCGGCGACCTGCTGGCGCATTTCGAGGCCGTGGAGCGCGCGCGCACCGCGGGCGATGAAATTTCGCTGACCTATTTCGAGTTCACCACGCTGGCCATCCTGCACCTGATGAGCCAGTCGCGGCTGGACGTGGCCATCCTGGAGGTCGGCCTCGGCGGCCGACTGGATGCGACCAACGTCGTCGATGCCGACTGCGCGGTCATCACCAGCATTGACATCGACCACACCGAATTCCTCGGGCCCGACCGCGAAAGCATCGGGCGCGAGAAGGCCGGCATCATGCGCACCGGCCGCCCGGTGATCGTGGGCGACCCGATGGCGCCGCAGAGCGTGATCGACCATGCGCGCGAGATCGGCGCCGACCTGTGGCGCTTCGGCCATGACTTCAACTATTCTGGCGACAAGCAGCAATGGGCCTGGGCCGGGCGCGGGCGCCGCTATGCCGGCCTGGCCTACCCGGCGCTGCGCGGCGCCAACCAGCTGGTCAACGCCTCGGGCGCGCTGGCGGCGCTGGAGGCGCTGCGCGAGCGCCTGCCCATCAACGCCCAGGCCGTGCGTGCCGGGCTGGCGCTGGTGGAGCTGCCGGGGCGCTTCCAGATCGTGCCGGGCCAGCCCACGCTGGTGCTGGACGTGGCGCACAACCCGCATTCGGTGGCGGCGCTCACGGCCAACCTCGACGCCATGGGCTTTTTCCCCACCACGCACGCCGTGTTCGGCGCCATGGCCGACAAGGACCTGGCGCCCATGCTGGCGCGCATCGGCCCGGTGATCGACCGCTGGTATTTCACCAGCCTGCCCACGCCCCGGGCCGAGACGGCCGCCGTGCTGCAGCAGAAATGGAACGCCGTGCAGATGGCCGCGGGCGGGCGCCGGCCGGTCACCACCAGCCTGCACGCCAGCCCCGAGCAGGCGCTGGCCGCCGCCGTGGCCGCCGCCGACCCGGCTGATAGAATCGTGGTCTTTGGCTCGTTCTACACCGTAGGGGGCGTCCTGCAGCATGGAACGCCACGGCTGGAGGCCAAGCACTTGGCTTCGCCGCAGGCGCCTGCCGCGTAAAAGCGCATACTTTTCAGGCCACCCCTCGCGCGTTCCGCATTCCATGGCATTTTTCAAGTTTCCCTGGCCTGGCCGCAAGGAGCAGGACGAAAAGCCTGCCAAGCGCTCGCGCGCCCCCCAGGCCGAGAGCATCGAGGCCATGCGCAGGCGGGCGCGCCACCGCCTGATCGGCGCCACGGTGCTGGTGCTGCTGGGGGTGGTGGGCTTTCCGCTGCTGTTCGACACGCAGCCGCGTCCGGTACCCGTCGATATCCCCATCGAGATTCCTGACCGCAACAAGGCCCCCGCCCTGGCCGGCGGCGCCGGTACGCCGGGCGTGGCCGAGAGCCTGGCGGACGGCGAGGAGGTCGTGGCAGTGGCTCCGGCGCCTGCGGCCAGGCCGGCAATACCGGCGCCGCCCTTGCCGGTGGCCGTGCCCAAGCCGGAGCCGAAGCCCGCCGCAGCGCCCGTGCCCAAACCGGAGCCCAAGTTCGAATCGCGGCCGGAACCCAAGCCCGAGCGCAAGCCGGAGCCCAAGCCGGAACCGAAACCTGAACCCAAGCCTGCACCGGCGCCTGCGCGCTCCGACGATGCAGCCCGCGCGCGCGCGCTGCTGGAGGGGCGCAGCTTCGAGCCGGCGGCGGCCTCCGCCGCGGCCGCGCAGGAGGCGCGGTTCATCGTGCAGGTGGGGGCCTTCGGCGACATGGACAAGGCGCGCGAGGTGCGCGCCAAGCTGGAGCGCGCGGGCCTCAAGACCTATGCGCAGACGGTGGACACCAAGGATGGCAAGCGCACCCGGGTGCGTGTGGGGCCGTTCAACAACCGCACGGACGCCGACAAGGCGGCGGCGCGCATCAAGGGGCTGGATCTGCCGGCCTCGGTGCTGACGCTGTAAGAGCCACAGGTTCTGACACCCGTGCCCCATGGCTGCCCTGGACTGGATCTTCGCCGCCGTGCTGCTGGCCTCGATGCTGATCGGCGCCTGGCGCGGCCTGGTGTTCGAGCTGCTGTCGCTGGCGGGCTGGGTGGTGGCTTTCTTCCTGGCCCAGTGGTGGGCGGCGCCCATGGCGGCCTGGCTGCCCATGGGCGAGGCGCAGGACGCGGTGCGCCACGCGGCGGGGTTCGCCGTGGTGTTCGTGCTGGCGGTGTTCGCCTGCGGCTTCGTGGCCTGGCTGGCCAAGAAGCTGATCGAGGCCGTGGGCCTGCGGCCGGCCGACCGGGCGCTGGGCGCCCTGTTCGGCGTGCTGCGCGGCGGCCTGGTGCTGCTGGCGGTGGCGGCGGTGGCGGGCTGGACGCCGCTGCACGAGGCCGACTGGTGGCGGCAGTCGCACGTGGCGCCATGGATGGCGCAGGTGCTGCAGGGCCTGCGCCCGGCGCTGCCCGAGGAGTTCGGAAGGCATCTGCCTTCCTGAGGGCGCGCGAGCGTTCTCGCTTGGAAAGCCGGCGCGCCGCATACCGTGGCGGCTGGCGTGATACCTGCGGGCTTGTCCCGCAAACGAATGGAACCGGACCTATGTGTGGAATCGTTGGCGTTGTCAGTCATGCGCCCGTGAACCAGTTGATCTACGACGCGCTGCTGCTGCTGCAGCACCGGGGGCAGGATGCCGCGGGCATCGTCACCCAGCAGGAGCGCAAGTTCTTCATGCACAAAGCCAAGGGCATGGTGCGCGATGTCTTCCGCACGCGCAACATGCGGGCGCTGCCGGGCAATGTTGGCCTGGGGCAGGTGCGCTACCCCACGGCGGGCAGCGCCGCCAGCGAGGAAGAGGCGCAGCCCTTCTACGTGAACGCGCCCTTCGGCATCGTCATGGTGCACAACGGCAACCTGACCAACGCGCACACGCTGCGCCGCGAGCTGTCGGAGACCGACCACCGCCACACCAATACCGAGAGCGATTCCGAGGTGCTGCTGAATGTGCTGGCGCACGAGCTGGCGCGCGCCAGCAGCGGCGCGCCGCTGCGCGGCGAGGACATCTTCCAGGCCGTGCGCGCGGTGCACAAGCGCATCAAGGGCTCGTATGCCGTGATCGCGCTGATCGCGGGCTACGGCCTGCTGGCGTTCCGCGACCCGTTCGGCATCCGCCCGCTGTGCATGGGCCGCGGCAGCGACGGCACGGTGATGCTGGCCAGCGAGTCCGTGGCGCTGGAGGGCACCAGCCACGTGCTGGAGCGCGACATCGCGCCGGGCGAGGCGGTGTTCCTGCATACCGACGGCCGCATCGAGACGCAGCAGTGCGCCGAGAACCCGCACCTGAACCCCTGCGTGTTCGAGTACGTGTACCTGGCGCGGCCCGATTCGGTCATGGACGGCATCTCCGTCTACCAGGCGCGCCTGAACATGGGCGAGACGCTGGCCAAGCGCGTCATCTCCACCGTGCCGCCGGGAGAGATCGACGCCATCATCCCCATTCCCGAATCGAGCCGCCCCAGCGCCATGCAGCTGGCGCAGTTGCTGGGCATTCCGTACCGCGAGGGCTTCGTCAAGAACCGCTACGTGGGCCGCACCTTCATCATGCCGGGCCAGGGCGCGCGCAAGAAGTCGGTGCGCCAGAAGCTCAACGCCATCGGCAGCGAGTTCAAGGGCCGCCGCGTGCTGCTGGTGGACGACTCCATCGTGCGCGGCACCACCTCGAAGGAAATCGTGCAGATGGCGCGCGACGCCGGGGCGGTGAAGGTGTACCTGGCCTCGGCCGCGCCGCCGGTGCGCTACCCCAACGTCTACGGCATCGACATGCCGACCAAGACCGAGCTGGTGGCGCACGGCCGCACGGTGGAGGAAATCCGCCAGGTGATCGGCGCCGACGCGCTGATCTACCAGGACGTGCAGGCCATGAAGCAGGCCGTGGGCAAGATCAACCCGGCGGTGCAGGGCTTCGAGGCGTCGTGCTTCGACGGCTGCTACATCACCGGCGACATCTCCGACGCCGAGGTGACGGCGCTCAACGAAGGCCGCAACCGGGGCGAGGAAGAGGACGACGGCGACAGCTCGCGCCTGTCCCTGCCCAACGCGCAGGGCTGAACGCATCGGGCGGCTGCTGCGAAAAGATGAGCGCCTGGCGCTTATCCTCAGGCGGTTTGCGCATTAAAGGATTACCAAATCCTTGTGCATGAAGCGCTGGCAGCTCCTATTTTTGAAGCAAGGAATCCGACCGTGACTGAACCAACCCTGCCCCCGGGCCTGCACCCGGACACCCTCGCCGTGCGCGAGGCCGTGGAACGCAGTCCGTGGGGCGAGCACAGCGAGGCGCTGTACCTCACCAGCAGCTTCGTGCAGCCCGACTGCGCCAGCGCCGCGCGCCGCTTCGCCAACGAAGAGCCGGGCTATACCTACAGCCGCACCGCCAACCCCACGGTCACGAGCTTCGAGCGCCGCCTGGCGGCGATGGAGGGCACCGAGTGCGCCGTGGCCACCAGCACCGGCATGTCGGCCATCCTGCTGATGGCGCTGACCATGCTCAAGGCGGGGGACCACGTGGTGGCCTCGCAGTCCATGTTCGGCTCGACCATCAAGCTGCTGGGCGGCGAGATGGCGCGCTTCGGCATCGAGACCACTTTCGTCGCGCAGACCGACGTGCAGGCCTGGCAGGCGGCGATCCGCCCGAACACGCGCCTGCTGTTCGCCGAGACGCCGACCAACCCGCTCACCGACCTGTGCGACATCGCCGCGCTGGCCGCGCTGGCGCACGCCCACGGCGCGCTGCTGGCGGTGGACAACAGCTTCGCCTCGCCCGTGCTGCAGCGCCCGGCGCAACTGGGCGCGGACCTGGTGGTCTATTCCGGCACCAAGCTGCTCGACGGCCAGGGCCGCGTCATGGCCGGCGCCGTCTGCGGCAGCACGGCGCTGGTGGACAAGGTGATGGGCGCCTTCATGCGCAGCGCCGGGCTCAACCTGGCGCCGTTCAACGCCTGGGTGGTGCTCAAGGGGCTGGAAACACTGTCCCTGCGCGTCAAGGCGCAAAGCGCCGCGGCGCTGGAGCTGGCGCGCTGGCTGGAGGCGCACCCGAAGGTGGCGCGCGTCTACTACCCCGGCCTGCCCAGCCACGCCCAGCACGCGCTGGCCATGCGCCAGCAGGGCGGCCTGGGCGGCTCGGTCATCGCCTTCGACGTGGTGGGCGAGGGCGCCGAGCAGTTGCGCGCCAATGCCTTCCACGTGGCCGACAGCACGCGCGTGTGCTCCATCACCGCTAACCTGGGCGACGTGAAGACCACCATCACCCACCCGGCCAGCACCTCGCACGGCCGCCTGACCGAGGCGCAGCGCCAGGCGGCGGGCATCGGCCAGGGGCTGATCCGCATCTCCGTGGGACTGGAACACCTCGACGATTTGAAAGCAGACCTCAGCCGAGGACTGGACACATTGGCATGACCGCACACAAAGTACGCACCCGTTTCGCCCCGTCTCCCACGGGCTTCATCCACCTGGGCAACATCCGCTCGGCGCTGTACCCCTGGGCCTTTGCCCGCGCCAATGGCGGCGATTTCATCCTGCGCATCGAAGACACCGACGTCGAGCGCTCCACCCAGGCCTCGGTGGACGTGATCCTGGAGGGCATGGCCTGGCTGCAGCTCACCCCGGACGAAGGCCCGTTCTTCCAGATGCAGCGCATGGACCGCTACAAGGAGGTGCTGGCGCAGTTGCAGGCGGCGGGCCACGTCTATCCCTGCTACATGCGCGTGGAAGAACTCGACGCCCTGCGCGAGCGCCAGATGGCGAACAAGGAAAAGCCGCGCTACGACGGCACCTGGCGCCCCGCGCCCGGCAAGGTGCTGCCGCCCGTGCCCGAGGGCGTCAAGCCGGTGCTGCGCTTCAAGACGCCGCAGGACGGCGTGGTCGCCTGGGACGACAAGTGCAAGGGCCGCATCGAGTTCCAGAACAGCGAGCTGGACGACCTGGTGATCGCGCGCCCCGATGGCACGCCCACCTACAACTTCTGCGTCTGCGTGGATGACATCGACATGGCCATCACCCACGTCATCCGCGGCGACGACCACGTCAACAACACGCCACGCCAGATCCACATCTTCGAGGCGCTGGGCGCCCAGGTGCCGGTGTTCGCCCACCTGCCCACCGTGCTCAACGCGCAGGGCGAGAAGATGAGCAAGCGCAACGGCGCCAAGGCCGTGACGCAGTACCGCGACGAAGGCTATCTGCCCGATGCCATGGTGAACTACCTGGCGCGCCTGGGCTGGAGCCATGGCGACGACGAAATCTTCAGCCGCGCGCAGTTCCTGGAGTGGTTCAACCTCGACCACCTGGGCAAGAGCGCCGGCCAGTTCGACGAAGCCAAGCTGCGCTGGGTCAACGCCCAGCACCTGAAGGCCCTGGACGACGCCCAACTGGCCACGCTGGTGACGCCTTTCGTCGCGCAGGCCGGCGTGCCGGCGGCCCAGCTCGACGCACGCTTGCCGCGCATCTGCGGCCTGTTCAAGGACCGCTGCGAGACGCTGGTCGATCTGGCGAACTGGGTGCGTCTGTTCTACGTGGAATCCATCGAGCGCAATGCCGAGGACTTCGCCAAGCACGTCACACCCGCCGCCGAGCCCGCGCTGGCCGCTTTTGCCACCGCCATCGAACAGGTCGAATGGAACAAGGAGGCCATCGCCGTGGCCATCAAGGACGTGCTGAAGGCCCAGGGCCTGAAGATGCCGCAGCTCGCCATGCCGGTACGCGTGCTGACGCTGGGCACGGCGCACACCCCTTCGGTCGATGCCGTGCTGGAGCTGCTGGGGCGCGAAAAAATTTGCGCGAGATTGAAAAACCGTTGAGAACCTGTCTATAATTCGAGGCTCAGCAGATGACGACATGGCTGTAATGGCTGTGTTGAATCTGAGTGGGGGTATAGCTCAGCTGGGAGAGCGCTTGCATGGCATGCAAGAGGTCATCGGTTCGATCCCGTTTACCTCCACCATTGAGAATTGAACGCAAGTTCTTAGGTTTTGACCCTATCGTCTAGAGGCCTAGGACATCACCCTTTCACGGTGAGTACCGGGGTTCGAATCCCCGTAGGGTCGCCAAGTTTGAAGCACTTGAAGCTCGCAAGAGCTGGCAACGCTTCCTGCCAGGAGTGGTAGTTCAGTTGGTTAGAATACCGGCCTGTCACGCCGGGGGTCGCGGGTTCGAGTCCCGTCCACTCCGCCA
>JGI26524J50256_1002075_pt1 | contig 13250 bp, 9 predicted proteins | sample ThiBio_inoc_plan_FD_50256 | JGI IMG/M metagenome (IMG submission 50256) | reverse complement strand
CGCTTCATTAAGCAGCTTATTCAATTTAGGTCTATCCAGTTTAGTACCTGATTCGTTCTCTATGTATTCTATTCTTGAATCATTCAGGTTATCAGCAAATCTATGTAAATCATTCAATGCTCTAGTAGCATCTTGATCTTTTGTTGATGCTCTAACATATATTCTTATAGTCATAACATTTAGCCTTTCATGTTTAAGTATTAAGATAATACTAACATTTAATCAGTAAAACAAGTCTAATGTTATATAACATTATCAATTTATAGACTTAACAATTAAGTATAGTCTAATGTTATAATTAGTGTTATTTGAATAACTATATGGAATATTTTGTGATAAAAATTATTTTACTATCATTATTAATATTATTACCTGTAGCATCCTATGCTAAAGATAAATTGGAAAAAGGTGAATTGATCTATCAAGATAATTATCTTAAATTATATGCTGATGACCCAATAAAAGAATTTGACAATAAAATCGGAAAAAATGTTCTTAGGGTTAGAGCTATAATAGATGAAATAAGTTCAGAAAATTATAAAATAGTGTTTTTTTTGTTTGATTGTAAAGGAAAATCTGTATCAAGTGTTACAGATAGTATTCTTATTAACAAACAGACAAATAAATTTTCTACTGGTCTTGGAAATGTAAATTATAATAGTAGAACATATTCTCCAGTTTTTTTGGGGAAATCAGCATCATCTATTTACTTTAAACATGCATGTAAAATTTAAATTGTTAATTATATGATTGCTATACATAAATGGATTAGCAAAGTTCACTTGATAATTTATTTACATTAAAGTACAAACTTATATTTTTAATATTCACCATTATATATTTGAGATACTTCTTATGACTACATCAAATACAACTGGAAAAACGCTTAAAGTAGGTGTTAAGCAAGTTATTGCTAGTGTTCAGCGTCTTGATGAAAAAACTATTCGAGAGGGAATTGTTGCTCTTGATAACAAAGGTTCATCTAGAGCACCTATGTACCATATTGAACAAGTACAAAGACAATTCAATTTAAACACAGATGAATACAATGCTTTACTTAGTTTAGCTACTAAACCTAGAGCACCTCGTACTCCTAAGTCAGATACAACAGTTAATAGTGAACTACTTACTTTAGCTACTGATTTAGCTGCTAAGTCATCTAAACTTGATAGTATTAATGCAGAAATAACTAAGCTGACAAATGAGCGTGAGGCTTTGCAGCGTGAAGTAAATGAAATTCTTTCAAAGCTAAAAATAAAATAAGTTGTCAAGCTAACAAGGATAATAAGAATGAGTAGTGAAGAAAAATTGGGATTTAAAGGAGTTGCAATTCTTGGAGGAATTATAGCTCTTTTCATTTTTTGTTGGAATATAGCTTACGATATTATAGATACGCCTCATGGTGGTGAGTATGTATTTGTATTTTTACTGACACTAGTTCTATTTGCTATAGGTGTAACTATTATAACGGCTATAGGTAAAGCATTTACAGGTGACAAAACAAAGCCATCTGATAATGAATCATAAAAAATGAACAGGATTGAGCATGTGAATCATTGTATACTCATGCTCATTTCATTGAACACTGTTGAACAGCTATGAGTACGATTACCATCAATCAGGCGAGCAAGTTATTCAATGTGAGCCGTAATACAATCTATGCACGTATCAAGAAAGGAGAGATCACAAAGGACTCAAATGGCTTGGTATCAGTACAAGATATGATAAGACTGTTTGGCAATAAGACAGACAAGAAAGCCACTGAACAAGCAATAACTGAGCTACTGAACACACCTGAACAACATGCTCAATCTACTCCATTACAAGTGAACAATACTGAACACCTTTTAACATTACAGATTGAACAACTAAAGGCACAAGTAGAACAACTAGAGAAACAACTGGAATATGTCAAAGCAAATGAAGCTTGGTTGAAGCAGCAGCTAGACCAGAAGCTCATTGAACACAAGAATCATGAGAAGAAAGGACTACTAGGTCGCTTATTTGGATGATTTATTAACCAAAATTAGAAAAGCCCCATTGACACTAGATCAACAGGGCTTTAGATTCATTGGTACAGATTTTCGATGTAACAAGCATCGGCAATCGAAAGTATTAAGGTTTGGCGACCGTTAATAATTTCACCATAGGGCTTGTACCTGTTATTAATTCTAAGGTTTTCCGCTTCATTGTCAAGCCTACAACCCAACAAATTAAAGCCGATCTGTAAACATCATCGTTCATCTGTCCTTACGTGGGTGATGAGGTTAAGTGACGCTAGCACGTATTGAACAACGTTATTACTAGGGGTACTGAACAGAGTAACGGACGCAATGAGTAGTCAGAAATGGCGGTTCTAGGCGTGTTCAGGCGGTGCTATCAATCGTAACTAGAACAGAGACAGCTTGATACAGTGATGTCTTGCCCGAAGCGAAAGCGACCGACCGACGGAATTAGGGGCGATGTACTTTAGAGTGATTTTTATATAATTGCTCTAGGGTGAGTATTCGCCCTCGCTCTGCTCCCTCCCTCTGGAATTTGAATCTTATAAACATATAAATATGTTTATTAATAAAGAAATCTAAAAAAAAAGAATAAATATTAAACAATTAATTAGAATAATTGATAAATAAAACTTTCAAAAAAAAAGAAGTTCAAGCAGAAAATTTTTTGTTGATTAGATACCTCTAAAACTCTCTCATTTGCGTTTTAAGCGATTTTAATTTTTAACTGCAAGGGTAGTACATCAAACATTGAAATAATTCAATCTGAGCGATTCTGTGAGTAATTAGAGCTGTTCAATTATATAACTCTCGCCATATTTTCTTGAGATGATTTTTTAGAACTTCCTGAAAGGTTTGCGACATTCCCATACTCTGACCAGTTTTTATACATCACAGAGCAAAGCTAGCAGGAAGTATTCAACCGACTGACAGTATAGATCAATTGCAACCAGTAACAGAGGGCGAAAGTGAAACAAGTATGATTGCCTGTATTAACCGTTGTGCATGATTACCGCTTTTTGACGCTGTTGAGCGAAGCCGAGTGCGGAGTACACCGTATGGGGGCTAAAATTATGTATCCCCCTATGTATATATTTTCAAGGTACTGATAACAATACCTAGCTCTTTCAAATGACTTTCCTTTAATTTTAAAATACTGGGAAAGTTCACAATAATTTTATAATTAAAAAATTCATAAAACGACAAGTGAGCGAAGGCGAACATAAAGCGTAACGAAGTGAAGCTTTATCAAGGCAATTATTAAGTATTACAAATTCGATCTTGTTAATATAAGAGAGCGAAGCTTTCGATTTTTTACACCACCTCTAAAACGCTCTCATTTGCGATTACAGCAACGTTAGATTTGGCTGGTACAATCACATAAGCAAGGTATCTATCTTTTAATCTGAGCGATTCTGTGAGCATTGATTTTAGACCTCTAAGTGTTTTACTTTGAGTATGATTATTATTTTCTACTACTTCTGATTTATTCAGTAGTTTGCTGCTCAGTTTGGAAACTTGACAAAGTTGTTGTAATTCGCTACTATCAAATTTCAAATCTAAAGATCAATTCTGATCTGTATTTTCTTAGCACTCATAAATAACTGTTTGATTTAAAATATAAAAAAGTAATCACGACAGAGCTAAGAAATAATAACATATATAAATCAATGGTTTATATGATTATTCGTTTTTGAATCATATTCTTTTAATCCTTGATTTATATAGCTTTTAGCCGTTTTATACAATTACGGTTATACATACTATATATTACTATCTTATGTATTAGTTACTTATTAACTACTTACTAACTATACATTTTATATCTTATATACTAACACATAAAAATATAATACTTATTAATAATTAAATAATAATGGATTTAGATAAGAATAAAGACTTATTTACTAGTGGTACATATCATGGATATGAAGTAAATGATAACTACTATAAAAGTAAAAGCAACATGAAAGAAATATTAAAAACATTGATACATTGTAGAGACAACATAGATAGACCTTTAGCATCTAGGTATGTTTTGGATTTAAACAATGATCATAGTTTTGATATAAAACAACTAACAAGAAAGATCAAAGAATACTTTAATGAAGATTATGGATTCATATATAGTTTTGAATATGCAAAAGGTAAAGGATTGCATTTAGAAATTATGATGATTACAAATCAAAATAAGTATAGTCCAGAAACAGTATATAGCATGTTGAAAAAGATATGTTTTAACTTGAAAGGTGTAAGGGTAAATGAAAAAGAATATGAAGATGGTACAGTACGTGAAATCTTATCTTTAGGATACTTTCCAGTTAAAGATAAGTATTTAGAAACAGGAAATAAGTCAGGACACAACCTAAAAGACCCTATACATTTCCTAGCATGTGTTAGGAGAGCTTCATACTTAGCAAAGCAAGATGATAAAGAACAAGTACAATATAGAAAAAAGTTTAATACAATAACAGGATAATAATTAATGGCTACTTATGCAGATTTTAAAGAATTCAAACACTTTGATCATTTAGATCAACTAGATATGTTGGAAATTTATCTAACATGGGATAAATACAAGCAATATCACAAAATGGAATTTAAAGAATACTTAAAAGATTGTGATGATTTTTTAAATGAAATAGAAGAACAAGTACGAAAAGAATGTATTTTTTGATAAATAAATTATTGTTAAAATTTATATTTTTTGATATTTTAATTTCATTTAATATTAATTTTACAAAGTAATACAATGAAATTATTTTCAATAATGAGTGTTCTATCATCATCTATTCTTATTAGTTCAGTTGCTTTCAGTGCTGAAAAGCCTTTACCTACTAAAATAGAAATTAAAAATGCTTATGAAACTGATAAAAGTTTTAAAAACATTTATAAAAATCCTAATTTTCCACAAATTATTGATTTTGATATTGTTAAATGTTATGAAACAGGATCAGGTTATCTAGTTGATTTAAAAGGAAAATATAAGAGATATGATTATAAATGTAGATTAATTTTATCATTAGATAATGGTATTGATTATGAAGAAGTTTTGAGCCTCTATAGAAATGGTAATTCAAAGTTGTTTGTTATGCACTCTTTTTATGGAAATGATCCGTTAAGAAGTCATTTTCCTTAATATTAATTTAGATATTTAATTTTATCATTTATTATTATTTTTCAATACTCTATATACAGTCATATTGCTACAGCCAACAGCATTAGCTATCTCATCTTTAGTTAGACCTTTGCTGTTTAGCTCTATGATTCTATCGTGTTTAGCTGTATTGGCTTTCTTTCCATTTGGTTTATATCCTGATAATGCTAGACCTTGTTTTATACGTTCTATACGTTTCTCATTGTCTAGCCTTGCCATAGTAGCTAATAGATCAATCAATAGATCATTAATCAGATTCATTATAGAGCTTGTTATAGAATCATCTGTATTCATTGATATATGAGTAGTTGGAAGATCAGCAACTATAAGTTTCAATCCTTTATCCTTTAATCTCCCTTTCAATATATTGAAGTCTGATTGTGTTAGCCTAGATAGTCTATCAACACTTTCAACAAGCAATGTATCGCCATCTCTCGCTTCATTAAGCAGCTTATTCAATTTAGGTCTATCCAGTTTAGTACCTGATTCGTTCTCTATGTATTCTATTCTTGAATCATTCAGGTTATCAGCAAATCTATGTAAATCATTCAATGCTCTAGTAGCATCTTGATCTTTTGTTGATGCTCTAACATATATTCTTATAGTCATAACATTTAGCCTTTCATGTTTAAGTATTAAGATAATACTAACATTTAATCAGTAAAACAAGTCTAATGTTATATAACATTATCAATTTATAGACTTAACAATTAAGTATAGTCTAATGTTATAATTAGTGTTATTTGAATAACTATATGGAATATTTTGTGATAAAAATTATTTTACTATCATTATTAATATTATTACCTGTAGCATCCTATGCTAAAGATAAATTGGAAAAAGGTGAATTGATCTATCAAGATAATTATCTTAAATTATATGCTGATGACCCAATAAAAGAATTTGACAATAAAATCGGAAAAAATGTTCTTAGGGTTAGAGCTATAATAGATGAAATAAGTTCAGAAAATTATAAAATAGTGTTTTTTTTGTTTGATTGTAAAGGAAAATCTGTATCAAGTGTTACAGATAGTATTCTTATTAACAAACAGACAAATAAATTTTCTACTGGTCTTGGAAATGTAAATTATAATAGTAGAACATATTCTCCAGTTTTTTTGGGGAAATCAGCATCATCTATTTACTTTAAACATGCATGTAAAATTTAAATTGTTAATTATATGATTGCTATACATAAATGGATTAGCAAAGTTCACTTGATAATTTATTTACATTAAAGTACAAACTTATATTTTTAATATTCACCATTATATATTTGAGATACTTCTTATGACTACATCAAATACAACTGGAAAAACGCTTAAAGTAGGTGTTAAGCAAGTTATTGCTAGTGTTCAGCGTCTTGATGAAAAAACTATTCGAGAGGGAATTGTTGCTCTTGATAACAAAGGTTCATCTAGAGCACCTATGTACCATATTGAACAAGTACAAAGACAATTCAATTTAAACACAGATGAATACAATGCTTTACTTAGTTTAGCTACTAAACCTAGAGCACCTCGTACTCCTAAGTCAGATACAACAGTTAATAGTGAACTACTTACTTTAGCTACTGATTTAGCTGCTAAGTCATCTAAACTTGATAGTATTAATGCAGAAATAACTAAGCTGACAAATGAGCGTGAGGCTTTGCAGCGTGAAGTAAATGAAATTCTTTCAAAGCTAAAAATAAAATAAGTTGTCAAGCTAACAAGGATAATAAGAATGAGTAGTGAAGAAAAATTGGGATTTAAAGGAGTTGCAATTCTTGGAGGAATTATAGCTCTTTTCATTTTTTGTTGGAATATAGCTTACGATATTATAGATACGCCTCATGGTGGTGAGTATGTATTTGTATTTTTACTGACACTAGTTCTATTTGCTATAGGTGTAACTATTATAACGGCTATAGGTAAAGCATTTACAGGTGACAAAACAAAGCCATCTGATAATGAATCATAAAAAATGAACAGGATTGAGCATGTGAATCATTGTATACTCATGCTCATTTCATTGAACACTGTTGAACAGCTATGAGTACGATTACCATCAATCAGGCGAGCAAGTTATTCAATGTGAGCCGTAATACAATCTATGCACGTATCAAGAAAGGAGAGATCACAAAGGACTCAAATGGCTTGGTATCAGTACAAGATATGATAAGACTGTTTGGCAATAAGACAGACAAGAAAGCCACTGAACAAGCAATAACTGAGCTACTGAACACACCTGAACAACATGCTCAATCTACTCCATTACAAGTGAACAATACTGAACACCTTTTAACATTACAGATTGAACAACTAAAGGCACAAGTAGAACAACTAGAGAAACAACTGGAATATGTCAAAGCAAATGAAGCTTGGTTGAAGCAGCAGCTAGACCAGAAGCTCATTGAACACAAGAATCATGAGAAGAAAGGACTACTAGGTCGCTTATTTGGATGATTTATTAACCAAAATTAGAAAAGCCCCATTGACACTAGATCAACAGGGCTTTAGATTCATTGGTACAGATTTTCGATGTAACAAGCATCGGCAATCGAAAGTATTAAGGTTTGGCGACCGTTAATAATTTCACCATAGGGCTTGTACCTGTTATTAATTCTAAGGTTTTCCGCTTCATTGTCAAGCCTACAACCCAACAAATTAAAGCCGATCTGTAAACATCATCGTTCATCTGTCCTTACGTGGGTGATGAGGTTAAGTGACGCTAGCACGTATTGAACAACGTTATTACTAGGGGTACTGAACAGAGTAACGGACGCAATGAGTAGTCAGAAATGGCGGTTCTAGGCGTGTTCAGGCGGTGCTATCAATCGTAACTAGAACAGAGACAGCTTGATACAGTGATGTCTTGCCCGAAGCGAAAGCGACCGACCGACGGAATTAGGGGCGATGTACTTTAGAGTGATTTTTATATAATTGCTCTAGGGTGAGTATTCGCCCTCGCTCTGCTCCCTCCCTCTGGAATTTGAATCTTATAAACATATAAATATGTTTATTAATAAAGAAATCTAAAAAAAAAGAATAAATATTAAACAATTAATTAGAATAATTGATAAATAAAACTTTCAAAAAAAAAGAAGTTCAAGCAGAAAATTTTTTGTTGATTAGATACCTCTAAAACTCTCTCATTTGCGTTTTAAGCGATTTTAATTTTTAACTGCAAGGGTAGTACATCAAACATTGAAATAATTCAATCTGAGCGATTCTGTGAGTAATTAGAGCTGTTCAATTATATAACTCTCGCCATATTTTCTTGAGATGATTTTTTAGAACTTCCTGAAAGGTTTGCGACATTCCCATACTCTGACCAGTTTTTATACATCACAGAGCAAAGCTAGCAGGAAGTATTCAACCGACTGACAGTATAGATCAATTGCAACCAGTAACAGAGGGCGAAAGTGAAACAAGTATGATTGCCTGTATTAACCGTTGTGCATGATTACCGCTTTTTGACGCTGTTGAGCGAAGCCGAGTGCGGAGTACACCGTATGGGGGCTAAAATTATGTATCCCCCTATGTATATATTTTCAAGGTACTGATAACAATACCTAGCTCTTTCAAATGACTTTCCTTTAATTTTAAAATACTGGGAAAGTTCACAATAATTTTATAATTAAAAAATTCATAAAACGACAAGTGAGCGAAGGCGAACATAAAGCGTAACGAAGTGAAGCTTTATCAAGGCAATTATTAAGTATTACAAATTCGATCTTGTTAATATAAGAGAGCGAAGCTTTCGATTTTTTACACCACCTCTAAAACGCTCTCATTTGCGATTACAGCAACGTTAGATTTGGCTGGTACAATCACATAAGCAAGGTATCTATCTTTTAATCTGAGCGATTCTGTGAGCATTGATTTTAGACCTCTAAGTGTTTTACTTTGAGTATGATTATTATTTTCTACTACTTCTGATTTATTCAGTAGTTTGCTGCTCAGTTTGGAAACTTGACAAAGTTGTTGTAATTCGCTACTATCAAATTTCAAATCTAAAGATCAATTCTGATCTGTATTTTCTTAGCACTCATAAATAACTGTTTGATTTAAAATATAAAAAAGTAATCACGACAGAGCTAAGAAATAATAACATATATAAATCAATGGTTTATATGATTATTCGTTTTTGAATCATATTCTTTTAATCCTTGATTTATATAGCTTTTAGCCGTTTTATACAATTACGGTTATACATACTATATATTACTATCTTATGTATTAGTTACTTATTAACTACTTACTAACTATACATTTTATATCTTATATACTAACACATAAAAATATAATACTTATTAATAATTAAATAATAATGGATTTAGATAAGAATAAAGACTTATTTACTAGTGGTACATATCATGGATATGAAGTAAATGATAACTACTATAAAAGTAAAAGCAACATGAAAGAAATATTAAAAACATTGATACATTGTAGAGACAACATAGATAGACCTTTAGCATCTAGGTATGTTTTGGATTTAAACAATGATCATAGTTTTGATATAAAACAACTAACAAGAAAGATCAAAGAATACTTTAATGAAGATTATGGATTCATATATAGTTTTGAATATGCAAAAGGTAAAGGATTGCATTTAGAAATTATGATGATTACAAATCAAAATAAGTATAGTCCAGAAACAGTATATAGCATGTTGAAAAAGATATGTTTTAACTTGAAAGGTGTAAGGGTAAATGAAAAAGAATATGAAGATGGTACAGTACGTGAAATCTTATCTTTAGGATACTTTCCAGTTAAAGATAAGTATTTAGAAACAGGAAATAAGTCAGGACACAACCTAAAAGACCCTATACATTTCCTAGCATGTGTTAGGAGAGCTTCATACTTAGCAAAGCAAGATGATAAAGAACAAGTACAATATAGAAAAAAGTTTAATACAATAACAGGATAATAATTAATGGCTACTTATGCAGATTTTAAAGAATTCAAACACTTTGATCATTTAGATCAACTAGATATGTTGGAAATTTATCTAACATGGGATAAATACAAGCAATATCACAAAATGGAATTTAAAGAATACTTAAAAGATTGTGATGATTTTTTAAATGAAATAGAAGAACAAGTACGAAAAGAATGTATTTTTTGATAAATAAATTATTGTTAAAATTTATATTTTTTGATATTTTAATTTCATTTAATATTAATTTTACAAAGTAATACAATGAAATTATTTTCAATAATGAGTGTTCTATCATCATCTATTCTTATTAGTTCAGTTGCTTTCAGTGCTGAAAAGCCTTTACCTACTAAAATAGAAATTAAAAATGCTTATGAAACTGATAAAAGTTTTAAAAACATTTATAAAAATCCTAATTTTCCACAAATTATTGATTTTGATATTGTTAAATGTTATGAAACAGGATCAGGTTATCTAGTTGATTTAAAAGGAAAATATAAGAGATATGATTATAAATGTAGATTAATTTTATCATTAGATAATGGTATTGATTATGAAGAAGTTTTGAGCCTCTATAGAAATGGTAATTCAAAGTTGTTTGTTATGCACTCTTTTTATGGAAATGATCCGTTAAGAAGTCATTTTCCTTAATATTAATTTAGATATTTAATTTTATCATTTATTATTATTTTTCAATACTCTATATACAGTCATATTGCTACAGCCAACAGCATTAGCTATCTCATCTTTAGTTAGACCTTTGCTGTTTAGCTCTATGATTCTATCGTGTTTAGCTGTATTGGCTTTCTTTCCATTTGGTTTATATCCTGATAATGCTAGACCTTGTTTTATACGTTCTATACGTTTCTCATTGTCTAGCCTTGCCATAGTAGCTAATAGATCAATCAATAGATCATTAATCAGATTCATTATAGAGCTTGTTATAGAATCATCTGTATTCATTGATATATGAGTAGTTGGAAGATCAGCAACTATAAGTTTCAATCCTTTATCCTTTAATCTCCCTTTCAATATATTGAAGTCTGATTGTGTTAGCCTAGATAGTCTATCAACACTTTCAACAAGCAATGTATCGCCATCTCTCGCTTCATTAAGCAGCTTATTCAATTTAGGTCTATCCAGTTTAGTACCTGATTCGTTCTCTATGTATTCTATTCTTGAATCATTCAGGTTATCAGCAAATCTATGTAAATCATTCAATGCTCTAGTAGCATCTTGATCTTTTGTTGATGCTCTAACATATATTCTTATAGTCATAACATTTAGCCTTTCATGTTTAAGTATTAAGATAATACTAACATTTAATCAGTAAAACAAGTCTAATGTTATATAACATTATCAATTTATAGACTTAACAATTAAGTATAGTCTAATGTTATAATTAGTGTTATTTGAATAACTATATGGAATATTTTGTGATAAAAATTATTTTACTATCATTATTAATATTATTACCTGTAGCATCCTATGCTAAAGATAAATTGGAAAAAGGTGAATTGATCTATCAAGATAATTATCTTAAATTATATGCTGATGACCCAATAAAAGAATTTGACAATAAAATCGGAAAAAATGTTCTTAGGGTTAGAGCTATAATAGATGAAATAAGTTCAGAAAATTATAAAATAGTGTTTTTTTTGTTTGATTGTAAAGGAAAATCTGTATCAAGTGTTACAGATAGTATTCTTATTAACAAACAGACAAATAAATTTTCTACTGGTCTTGGAAATGTAAATTATAATAGTAGAACATATTCTCCAGTTTTTTTGGGGAAATCAGCATCATCTATTTACTTTAAACATGCATGTAAAATTTAAATTGTTAATTATATGATTGCTATACATAAATGGATTAGCAAAGTTCACTTGATAATTTATTTACATTAAAGTACAAACTTATATTTTTAATATTCACCATTATATATTTGAGATACTTCTTATGACTACATCAAATACAACTGGAAAAACGCTTAAAGTAGGTGTTAAGCAAGTTATTGCTAGTGTTCAGCGTCTTGATGAAAAAACTATTCGAGAGGGAATTGTTGCTCTTGATAACAAAGGTTCATCTAGAGCACCTATGTACCATATTGAACAAGTACAAAGACAATTCAATTTAAACACAGATGAATACAATGCTTTACTTAGTTTAGCTACTAAACCTAGAGCACCTCGTACTCCTAAGTCAGATACAACAGTTAATAGTGAACTACTTACTTTAGCTACTGATTTAGCTGCTAAGTCATCTAAACTTGATAGTATTAATGCAGAAATAACTAAGCTGACAAATGAGCGTGAGGCTTTGCAGCGTGAAGTAAATGAAATTCTTTCAAAGCTAAAAATAAAATAAGTTGTCAAGCTAACAAGGATAATAAGAATGAGTAGTGAAGAAAAATTGGGATTTAAAGGAGTTGCAATTCTTGGAGGAATTATAGCTCTTTTCATTTTTTGTTGGAATATAGCTTACGATATTATAGATACGCCTCATGGTGGTGAGTATGTATTTGTATTTTTACTGACACTAGTTCTATTTGCTATAGGTGTAACTATTATAACGGCTATAGGTAAAGCATTTACAGGTGACAAAACAAAGCCATCTGATAATGAATCATAAAAAATGAACAGGATTGAGCATGTGAATCATTGTATACTCATGCTCATTTCATTGAACACTGTTGAACAGCTATGAGTACGATTACCATCAATCAGGCGAGCAAGTTATTCAATGTGAGCCGTAATACAATCTATGCACGTATCAAGAAAGGAGAGATCACAAAGGACTCAAATGGCTTGGTATCAGTACAAGATATGATAAGACTGTTTGGCAATAAGACAGACAAGAAAGCCACTGAACAAGCAATAACTGAGCTACTGAACACACCTGAACAACATGCTCAATCTACTCCATTACAAGTGAACAATACTGAACACCTTTTAACATTACAGATTGAACAACTAAAGGCACAAGTAGAACAACTAGAGAAACAACTGGAATATGTCAAAGCAAATGAAGCTTGGTTGAAGCAGCAGCTAGACCAGAAGCTCATTGAACACAAGAATCATGAGAAGAAAGGACTACTAGGTCGCTTATTTGGATGATTTATTAACCAAAATTAGAAAAGCCCCATTGACACTAGATCAACAGGG
>JGI26524J50256_1002057_pt1 | contig 13396 bp, 9 predicted proteins | sample ThiBio_inoc_plan_FD_50256 | JGI IMG/M metagenome (IMG submission 50256) | reverse complement strand
GCTGCCGCGACGGCGTCCGGCGACGCGGTGAGCAGGCGAGATGACGCGCTCACGCGGCCGCCGCGTAGATGTCTGCGGCCGCCTCGACACCGCCGCCCGCGGGCACGGCTGCCCCGAACCGCCGCAGCACGGCCTCGAGCGCCGCGAGCGTCGTGAGCACGGCGTCCTTGCGGGCGTTGTAGCCCATCGTCCCGATGCGCCAGACGCGTCCGTGCAGGGGCCCGAACGAGGTTCCGATCTCGATGCCGAAGTCCTCCAGCAGTGCCGAACGCGCGGCATCCCCCGGCACGCCCTCCGGGATCTCGACAGCGACGACGTTGTTCATCTTGTGCGCGACGTCGCCGAAGACGCCGAGGCCGAGGCCCCGCACACCCGCGAGCATCGCGCGCCCGGCGAGCTCGTGCCGGGCGATGACCTCGTCGCGCCCCTCGAGCAGCAGCACGCGCGCGCACTCGCGCGCCGCGTACAGCATGCTCGTCGCCTCGGTGTGATGGTTGAGCCGCCGCGGCCCCCAGTAGTCGAGGATCATGCCGAGGTCGAAGTAGTTCGAGAGCACGAAGTCGGATGCCGCGACGTCGCCCGCCTCGCGGATGCCCGCCTCGACGCGCCCGCGCGAGCGGATGACGTCGACCGCGCGCTCCGACAGCGTGATCGGCGACGAGCCCGACGGCCCACCGAGGCACTTCTGCAGGCCGGCGGTCGCGGCATCCAGTCCCCACGCATCCGCGTCGAACGCGTTGCCACCGAGGGACGCGGTCGCGTCGGAGTAGAACAGGACTCCGTGGCGGGCGCAGATCGCGCCGATGTCCTCGAGCGGCTGGTTCATCGTCGTGGACGTGTCGCCCTGCACGAGGGCGAGCAGGGTCGGCTTCACGCGGATGATCGCCTCTTCTATGACGGATGCCGGGAACACCTGCCCCCACTCCGTTTCGATCGTGTGCACCTCGGCCTGCGCGCGCTCGGCGATCTCGGCGAGCAGGTGCCCGAACCGCCCGAAGACGGGCACGAGCACACGATCGCCGGGCCGCACGAGCGAGACGATGGCGGCTTCGATGCCGGCGCGGCTCGTTCCGTCGATGAGCAGGGTCGCGTCGTTGGCGGTGTTCCAGACGCCCCGGTAGAGCTCCTGCGTCTCGGCCATCGCGGTCGTCATGAACGGGTCGTACTGCCCGACGAGCGGTGCCGACATCGCGCGCAGGACGCTGGGGTAGGCCGAGATGGGGCCAGGGCCCATCAGCAGGCGTGCGGGCGGGTCCACAGGGCCGGGGATAGCAGGGCCGGGGATTGCAGGGCCGGGGATGACGGTGGTCATGGTGCTTCCGTTCCGGTGGTGAGGGCGTGCAGGGCGAGGCCCTGCCGCACGAGGGCGATGTCAGTCCCGGCACGTGCGATGAGGCAGACGCCGACGGGGGCGGGGCCAAGGGGCGAGGCGACCGTCAGCAGCGGCACCGACAGGGCGGGCAGCCCCGCGACGGCGGCGGGAGTCGTGAGCCGCAGCGTGGCCTGACGTACGGCGTCGATGCCCTCGCCGCCGGCCGTCCGCGCGGGGGCGGGGCCAGGCGCGGTCGGCAGGATCAGCACGGCATCCGTCACGAGGTCGGTGAGCCGCGCGCGCAGCGGAGCGAGGGCGGCGCGGGCGGCGGCCTCGTCGGCCGCCGTGACGGCGGCGGCCGCACGGAAACGCTCGGCGACGGCCGGGCCCGTGGCGCCCGGATGCGCGCGCAGCCAGTCGCCGTTGTTGCGCCAAGCCTCCGCGCCCTGCACCGTGCGGAACGGCACGAGGTAATCATCGAGGTCGCCGATCGAGGCGGTCTCGACGGGCAGAGCGGATGCCGCGACGAAGGTTTCGAACGCGGCGCGCGTGGCGGGATCCGCGACATCCAGGGCCTCGGCCGGCATGACGAAGCGCCACGGCAGGTCGGCGCCGGACTCGCCGAAGACCGACTCGGTCGAGTCCGACCCGTCGTAGCTGAGGCACCAGTCTGCGACGCGCTGCAGGGTCGCGCCATCGCGCGTGAGCCAGCCGACGGTGTCGAAGCTCTGCGCAAGGGGCAGCAGGCCCTGCCTCGGCACGAGCCCGTGCGTCGTGCGCAGACCCCACAGCCCCTGGTACGACGCGGGCACGCGCACGCTGCCGGCGGTGTCGGTCGCGAGGCCGACGTCAGCCTGGCCCGTCGCGACGGCCGTCGCCGGTCCGCTCGAGGAGCCGCCGGGCAGCGCGCCCGGGAGGGCTGCGTTCGGCGGGGTGCCGTAGTGCGCGTTGTCGCCCGCGATCGAGTAGGCGAACTCGTCGGTGCGAGCGATGCCGCGCAGCGACGCTCCGCCGCGGAGCAGGTCGGCCACCGCCGGAGCCGTCGTCGTTTCGGCACGCGCCGAGTCGAGGTAGGTGGGGTTGCCCGCGCCGATGCGGTAGCCCTTGATGGCGAAGAGGTCCTTGACGGCGACGGTGAGACCTTCCAGCGGACCGTCCCACGCGCCCTGGAACAGCGGGTCGCCGACCGACCGCCAGACCGACCGGTCGAGGGCCTGCGCGCGCGGCGTGACGTGGGCGGCTGTGATGAGCCAGCGCCCGTCGAGGCGTTCCCAGACCTGCGTCTGCAGTCCCGTGCCGCCACCGCGGAAGCGCGAGACCGACACGAGCAGCGCGACGTCGTCTGCCAGCGGGCGGTACTCGATGCGCTCGATCGTGCGAGGCGGAACTCCGCCGCGCAGGCCGCGGAACGCGCTGATCGTGTCGTGCCCGACGAGCAGGCCCGCTCCGTCGCCGCGCATCGTGTCGGCGCCGGGCGCAAACGCGGCATCCAGCGCATCGAGGTCGTTCGCGAGAATGGCGGCCTCGTACGCGTCGAAGGCCGCCCGCAGGTCGGCGGGGATCTCGGTCACGCGTCGCCCGCCCTCGCGACGTCGGCGAAATCGGCCTCGCGGATGCGGGCGTGCACGCCGCACACGATGTCGACGACCTGCGAGATGTCGAAGTCGGTGGCCGCCGACAGGTACGCGTAGGCGAGGTGCTCGGCCATGCCGTACCGGGCGGCGAGCAGGTCGAGCGCCGCGCGCACGGCCTTGCGCATCGCCTCGTTGAGGTCAGGGTCGAGCCCCGTCGGCACGAGGTACTCGCCGGTCCGCACGAGGGGACCGGTGACCTCGCCGAAGGCGGCGAGAGCCTCGTCGCGCGGCACGACCTCGAAGCGCAGTGTCGCGCGCAGGGACGCCTCGAGCGCCGTCAGCGCGACTTCGCCGTCACCCTGTGCGAAGTGCGGGTCGCCGACATACGCGAGGGCGCCCGGCACCTGCACGGGCAGGTACAGGACCGCGCCCTCCACGAGAAGGTTGATGTCGATGTTGCCGCCGTGCGAGCCGGGCGGCACCGAGTGCGGACGCTCCGGCCCCGCGACGGCGACGCCCATCGTGCCGAGGAACGGCGCGAGCGGAAAGCCCACGACGCGCTCGCCACACTCGACGAGCGGCAGGCGTCCCGCGCCGCCGGCCACCGGCGTGAAGACGCTGACGTTCTCGGGGCCGCGCGGCAGCGTGCCGGGCAGCGCCCCCTTGCCGTGCCGGTTCGAGATGACGCCGTACGGCACGCGCGGCGCGAGCTCGATGACCGTGATCTTGAGCAGGTCGCCGGGTGCCGCTCCCTCAACGAAGACGGGACCCGTGACGACGTGCGGCCCGTCGGCGACCGCGTCACGGGGGACGGATGCCGCGATCTCGATCGCATCGGTGAGCACCGCCTCGGCGGCGACCCCATGACCCGTGAAGTAGCCGAGCGGATCCTGCCCCTGATCAGGGAGCATGCCTTCGTGGCTGACGGTGTCGAACGTGACGGTCGCCCCGGCCGGAACGGCCAGCACCGGGGCATCCGTCTCGCACGGAAGCCTTCCCCACAGCACCGTCTGCGGCGACGCGGCGACGTAGTGATCACCGGGGATGGGCCCGATTCCGGGTTGCAGGATCTCGCTCACGCCGTTCCTCTCGACAGGAGGCGGCCCGCCGGTGGGCGCCTCAGCCACGGCGCCTCGCCGGCGCCGCCTTCGCTCGCGTCGTACACACTCTGCCCGCGCAGCCACGTGCGGCGCACGCGTCCGGTGAGGACCTTGCCGTCGTAGGCCGAGATGGGGTTGCGGTGCTGTAGGGCGCGCGCCTCGATGCGCAGGGTGTCGTCGAGGCCGAACACCGTGAGGTGCGCGGGCGCGCCGACGACGATCTCGCCGACGCCCGTCAGCCCCGCGACGCGCGCGGGACCGGTCGTGAACAGCGGCACGAGTGTGTCGAGCGGGATGCCGCGGCGGCGCGCCTCGGTCCAGACGGCCGAGAGCCCCACCTGCAGGCCCGCGATGCCGCCCCATGCGAGGCCGAAGTCGCCGTTGCCCGACCGCTTGAGGTCGACGGTGGAGGGCGAGTGGTCGCTCACGATCGCGTCGATCGTGCCGTCGAGGATGCCCTGCCACAGCAGGTCCTGGTTGCCCGCTTCACGGATCGGCGGACAGCATTTGAACTCGCTCGCGCCGTCGGGGATCTGCTCGGCGGTGATCGTCAGGTAGTGCGGGCAGGTCTCGACGGTGAGGTCGACGCCGTCGGCCTTGGCGGCGGCGATCGCGGGAAGAGCGCGCGCGTCACTCAGGTGCAGGATGTGGGCGCGTGCGCCGTGGCGCCGCGCGGCGGCGATGACGGCGTCGATCGCGGCCTCTTCGCTCGCCGGCGGGCGCGACGCGAGGAAGGCCGCGTAGCCGCGCCCGAGCGACCCGTCGCCGGAAAGGAGGTCGGGGTCTTCCGCGTGGACGATCAGGCGCGAGCCGATCGCCGCGACCTCGGCCATCGCCCGGTCGAGCTGGTCGCGGTCGAGGTGCCCGAACTCGTCGACGCCGCTCGGCGCGAGGAAGCTCTTGAACCCGTACACGCCCGCGTCGTGGACCGGCCCGAGCGCACCGAGGTTCTCCGGGACGGCGCCGCCCCAGAACCCGATGTCGACATAGGCGGATGCCGCGGCCGCCGCCCGCTTGATCTCGAGGGCCTCCGTCGTCGTCGTCGGCGGGATCGAATTGAGCGGCATGTCGACGAGGGTCGTCACGCCGCCCGCGGCCGCGGCGAGCGTCGCCGACCGGAAGCCCTCCCATTCGGTGCGGCCGGGTTCGTTGACGTGCACGTGCGAGTCGACGAGACCGGGGAGCAGGGCCGCGTCTTCGGGCACTTCGACGGCGCCGCGCGGGGCACCGCTGGGCATCCGCACGTCGACGATGACGCCGCCCTGTACGACGACCTCGGCCGGACGGAAGGCGCCGTCGATCCAGGCCCGCGCGGCACGGACCACCAGTTCCGACACGTGGACCTCCCGGTGCGCTGCAGCCCCGGTTCGGGCTGTGGATCACGACGGTACCCAGCCCGCGTTTCCCGCGTGTTTCGCTCGCGGCTGTTACGGCCCGGAAACGCGGCGGGGGTACGTTCGGTCCATGCAGCTCGACGAGTTCAACGCGGCCGATCGCGAGACGGCCGCTGCGACGGCCGCGGTGTGGGCGGCGGTTCCCGCGTGGGTCGACGCGATCGTCGCGGCGCGTCCGTACGCCTCGGTCGACGAGGTCACCGCGCGCGCCGACGCACTCGCCCGCGGCTGGACCGACGCCGACCTCGATGCCGCGCTCGCCCACCACCCGCGGATCGGGCAGAAGCCCGCGGGGTCGGGGGCCGAAGCTGCCGCGAGCACCCGCGAGCAGGCGGCGATGGCGACGGCATCCGCGTCGACGACGGATGCCATGGCGCAGGCCAACGCCGACTACGAGGCCCGGTTCGGGCGGGTGTTCCTCATCCGCGCCGCGGGCCGCAGCGCCGACGAGATGCTGTCCGAAGTGCGCCGCCGCCTCGGCAACGACGAAGCCGCCGAAGCCGCCGAGGCGCGCGATCAGCTGCGCCAGATCGCGCTGCTGCGCCTGCGCGCGAGCCTGGAGGACTGACACATGAGCCACCTGACGACTCACATCCTCGACGCGACCGCGGGTGTGCCCGCGACGGGTGTCGCGGTGACTTTGGCGGGCCCCGACGGCGCCGCCCTTGCGTCGGGGCAGACCGACGCCGACGGCCGGCTCGCGCTCGGTCCGGATGCCCTGGAGTCGGGCGACTACACGCTGACGTTCGCCACCGGGCCGTACTTCGCGGCGCAGGGCATCGAGGCCTTCTACCCGTCGGTGACGGTCGCGTTCACCGTCGCAGACCGTCCGCACTACCATGTGCCGCTGCTGCTGAGCCCGTTCGCGTACTCGACGTATCGCGGGTCGTGACGGCGTAACGCCCCGGTAGCGCGACGAAACCTGACGGTGACACAGCATCCGTAGCCTGCGGATGTGAAGGTCATCATCGTGGGCGCGGGCATCGGCGGGACGAGCGCGGGCATCGCGCTGGCACGACTCGGACACGAGGTCGTGATCTACGACCGGATGCGTGAGAACAAGCCGGTCGGCGCGGCGCTGTCGCTGTGGTCCAACGGCGTCAAGGTGCTCAACTGGCTGGGCGTCGGCGCGGAAGTCGCGGCGCTCGGCGGCGACATGGCCGACATGGTCTACCTCGACGGGCACACCGGTGAGACGATGTGCGACTTCTCGCTCGCGCCGGTCACGGCGATGTCGGGGCAGAAGCCCTACCCCGTCGCGCGCGCCGACCTGCAGGCGCTGCTGATGGAGCGCGTCGGGATGGACCGCATCCACCTCGGGCGCCAGGTCGTGGCGATCGCCGACGACGGCGCGCACGTCACCGTGACCTTCGCCGACGGCACGACCGACACGGGCGACCTGCTGATCGGCGCCGATGGCGCTCGCTCGATCACGCGCGACTACGTGCAGCCCGAGGGGGCGCCCGAGATCGTGCGCGAGTACTCCGGATACACCAACTTCAACGGGCTGATCCCGGCGGATGCCGCGATCGGCCGCGCCACCGCGTGGACCACCTACGTCGCCGACGGCAAGCGCGCGGCGGTCATGCCCGTCGCAGGCGACCGGTTCTACTTCTGGTTCGACGTGCCGCAGCCGGCAGGGCTCGCCCACGACCGCGCCGACGGCGTCGCACCGCTGCGGGCGGCGTTCGACGGCTGGGCGCCCGGCGTGCAGGCACTGCTGGATGCCATCGATCCCGAGGCATCCCTCAATCGCGTCGAGATCTGGGACATCACACCGTTCCCGACGTGGGCGAAGGGGCGCGTCGCGATCCTCGGCGATGCCGCGCACAACACGGCGCCCGACATCGGGCAGGGCGCGTGCTCGGCGCTCGAGGATGCCTTCGCGCTCGGCATCGCCTTCGCGACGAACACCGTGAGCGTCGAAGACACCCTGAAGCGCTATGAACAGGTGCGCGCGGAGCGCGCGGGCGACCTCGTGCTGCGGGCGCGCAAGCGCGGCTACGAGACGCACGCGTTCGACGTCGCGGCGACCGAGGCCTGGTACGAGAGTCTGCGCGGCGCCGACGGTGTGGGCATCATCCGCGGGATCGTCGGTAACATCGACGGCACCCCCGTCGATCTCGGCGGCGGTTTGCGCACCAGCTGAACGGAAGAGCCACGGTACCCCCCGCTCCCTCCCGCGCGTCTGCACCACGCGCGCACGAGGCACTCGACGCCCTGATGCGCACGCGCACGGGCGCGCACCTGGCGGGGCTGCTGGCTGCTGCGGGGGCTCCGCTCTCGGCATCCGATCTTGCCCGCCTCATCGGGCGCTCGGTCGCGAAGGTCACGGCGCTGCTGCCGGCGGCCAGCACCCCCGACATCGCTGTCGGCGCCGCTTCGTGGGAGCTGCGCGGCGATGACGCGCGCGCCCGCGTCGTCCGCAATCTGCACGTCGGGCCACTCGCCGACGGCGCCGAGCGCAAGACGCGCGTGCGCGAACGCGCGCTCGCACCGTTCCGGTCGGCGCTCGACGCGGCGATCTGGGCGGCGCGGATCGAGTGGGGCTGGGATCGCGCGCCCGAGTACGCGCTGTCGCAGGACTTCGCCGTGCGCATGCTGTCACGACGGTCAGAGCGACGCGCCGCCGTGCGGCTGCTGACGGATGCCCGGCGCGCGCGGACGCTCGAGTCGCGGCATCCGGATGCCGCTCGGGATCAGCTGTGGGCTGGTGCCGCCGTCGTCGCCGCGAGCGCGCGCTCGGCTCGAGACCTCGAGGATCTGGCCGCGCTGCTGATCGCGGCGAGCCGCCTCGACGCCGGCGACGGCGCGGTGCCGCGGCGACTTGCCCCCGTCGTCGCCCTGCTCGGCGACACCGAACGAGCCGTCGCGCTGGCCCGCGGCGTGCGCACCGATGTCGCGATCGAACTCGCCTACGTCGCGCGCGCCGCTGCGGCGATCGGCGACGCCCGCGCGGACGAGATCGTGACGGATGCCCTGGTGCAGATCGGCCCGGCAGGCCCGGACGGTCCTGACGCTGGCGCCGGGGCTGTCGCTGCCGCCGTTGCTGCAGCCGGGGCTAGTGCTGTCGCTGCCGCCGTTGCTGCGGCCGGGGCCGGCGCCGCGATCGACGCCGGCGTCGCGGCGACGGCCGTCGTGCCTGCAGGGTCTGCTGCGCCCGACGCCCCCGTCGGGGCCCTGCTGCGCACGGCGCAGGCGGTCGCCGGCACGGCCCTGTACCTTTCGCCCGAGTCCGCCCTCGCGCGGGCCGGGCAGGCGCGGGCGCTGATCGAGCGGGCCTTCGCCGCGCCACCGGGACCGACGAGCGTCGAGGGGTTGAGGTCGCGACAGTTCCGGTCGGCACGCGAGCACGAGCAGGTCCTCGCCGCGACGACCTACGCCACGATCGCCGTCGCCTGCGCGCAGGCCGGCGACCACCGCGGTGCGGTGGCCGCGGCGCGCGATGCCCGCACGCAACTGGCAGCGGTGGCAGATGCCGCGCATCGCGCGGTCGGGCTCGCCGACACCGCGGCCCGGCTCGCGGTGCGCACTGCGGAGTGTTCGCGGTGGTCCGCCCTCGTGCTCGACTCGGTTGCAGGCGACGCCGCCGTGGACGCGCTCGCAACGACTGACGATGTGGCGGCCCTCGCTGCGATCGCACGGCTGCTGGCGGGCGGTGCCGAACGCGACGGCGACAATGCCGAGCCACCTGCCGTAGCCGACCTGGAGCATGCGACGCTGGCGGCGGGGCGCGCGCTGGATCGCATCGCCGCGGACGACGCGATTCCGCCGCGGGGCGCCTTGCTCAGCGCGGCGCGTGTCGTCTCTCCGGATGCCCCGCTCGCCGTCCGCGCGGCGCGCGGCACGTTCGAGCGGGCGCGGACCGCACACCACGCGAGCTCGCTCGAACGCCGCACGCGCGCTCGCGGCGAATCGGTCGCGCTGGCCGAAGCGGCAGCCGTCTTCGACGCGGCGGGCGTCGAAGCCACGGCACGGGCGGCCGCACACGCGGCCCGCGATGCGGTGTCGCGCGTTCCCGCCGCAGCGCGCGCCCGGCCAATCGCAGAGGTTGCTGCCGTGCTGCTGGGCGCCCGCGACGCCGACGTGCGAGCGGTCGCAGAGGCGGCCGCGCGGGAGGAGCGCGCGGGCACGATCGGGCGCTGGGATGCCGCGGCTCCCGCACTGCTGGTGGCGGCCGTGCTGCGCATCGAGCCCCGTGAGCGTTCGCCCGCGCAGCGCGAAATCCTCGACACGGGCATCCTCGACCTGCGCCGCGGCGAGCATGCCCCGTCGCTCACCATGTTGGCCGACCTGGCCGCACGCCACGGCGATGCCGTCCGCGCCGCGGAACTCGTGGAGCACGCGCTGCGCGCCGCCCACGTGCGCGACCCGTTGCGCCGCGAGCGTGCGCTGACCGCGGTGCGTGACGCCAGGGCCGTGCTGTCGGGCACCGGGCGCGGCGCTTCGAGCGGCGCCGCACACGATCCCGCGCCCGGGGATGAGGCGGCGCCCGCGGCGCTGTCGATCGACGACACGGCACGTGCGTGGCTGCACGCGGGCTATCCGATCGCGGGCCTCCCCGCGCTCGCGGCGGCGCACCCGGCTGCCGCGGAGCGCATCGCGGCGGCCGTGCGACGCGACCTCGAGGTGTGACGCGGGTCGCTACGGCTTCTCGTCGAGCTCGTCGAACTTCCCTGCGGCATCCTCCTCCAGCACGTGGGTCGGGATCAGCCCGGTGCCCTGCGCATCCGGGTGCGTGAGCGCCGCAGCGGCCGGCCCGCGCACGGCGTCGTAGGCGCCGAGGGCCGGCTCGTTCGCTTGCGTGGCCCGCACTTCGTCACTGTTGAGGACGAGGTTGAGCAGGATCGCGACGATCGCGCCCGCCGAGATGCCGGAATCGAAGATCAGCTGGAACCAGTCCGGGAACTCGTCGTAGATCGTGGGGGTGACGGTCGGCAGCAGCGCGATGCCGACCGACAGCGCGACGACGAGCACGTTCTTGTTGTTGAACTTGACCTTGGTCAAGGTGCGGATGCCACTGGCGGCGACCATCCCGAACAGCGCGATGCCGGCACCGCCGAGTACGGCGCGCGGCACGCCCTCGACGAGAGCCGCGACCTTCGGGATGAGCCCGAGCACCACGAGGATCGCGCCCGCCATCGTCGCGACGTAGCGCGATCGCACGCCCGTGAGCGAGACGAGCCCCACGTTCTGCGCGAACGCCGTGTACGGGAACGTGTTGAATATCCCGCCGAGCAGCGTGCCGAGGCCATCGGCCCGCAGGCCGTCGGCGAGCTGACGACGCGTGACGGGCTTGTCCACGATCTCGCCGACGGCGATCATGTCACCCGTCGTCTCGGTCATGATGACGATGCCGACCACGAGCATCGACAGGATCGAGAAGACCTCGAAGGTCGGCAGCCCGAAGTGGAACGGTGTCACGACCGCGAACCATGCGGCATCCGTCACCCCCGACCAATCGACCATGCCGGGGACGAAGAGAGCGACGACCGTTCCGACGACGAGGCCGAGCAGCACCGAGACGCGGGCGAGGGCCGCAGGCGCGAACCGCTCGACGAGCACGATGAACAGCAGGGTGCCGAACGCGAACGCGACGTTCAGCGGCGGGGCCCCGGGCGCGTCGGCTGTCGAGCCGGTCATGATCCAGCCGGCGGCGACCCGCATGAGCGACAGACCGATGATGAGGATGACCGTGCCGGTCACGATCGGCGGAAAGAAGCGCAGCAGCTGCGCGAAAAACGGCGCGATCAGGATCATGAACAGGCCGACGGCGATCACCGATCCGAAGATCGTCGTGATGCCGTGCTGCTGCCCGATCGCGATCATCGGGCCCACCGCAGCGAAGGTGACGCCCTGCATGAGCGGCAGGCGCACGCCGAACCGCCAGAACCCGACCGACTGCACGATCGTCGCGATGCCGGCGATGAACAGGTCGGCGCTGATGAGGAACGCCAAGTCGGCCGAGCTGTACCCGAGCGCGCCGCCGACGATGAGCGGCACGGCGACGGCGCCTGCGTACAGGGCGAGCACGTGCTGCAGGCCGAGCGGGAACAGCCGCGCGAGCGGCGGGATCGTGTCGACGGTGNTCTCTCCGCGCGCTGTCGCGGGGGCGGACTTCTCAGCGGTGTCGGTCATCGGCATCCCTCTCGTTCGAAGCGGAGGCGCCGCACCGACGCGCTCGCGCCGTCGCTGTTGCCGTGACTCTAGGGGTGCCGGGTCAGCGCGCGGAAGGAGCCGCGCGCGCCTGTCGCACAGCTTTTACCGGCCGAAACAAGCCCGAAAACCGCGCGCGGGCGCGTTCACCCGGCCGAAAGTGTCGCTGCATGCACGCGGCAGCGACAACATGGGACGGATGAACGCGGGCGCGAGCTACAGCCGCCGAACGCCGGCGCGAACTACAGCCGCTGCGCGATCGCCGCGGCGACGGTGAGCCAGGCATCCCGCGTCTGCGGCGAGAGTGCGTCGAAGTCGATCGGGCCGCCGTCGACGAGAGCGGGGTCGAACGGGACGTGCACCACGCCGGCGGTGACCTGCGCGAAGTGACGCTCCAGGCGCTCGGCGAGCTTGCGGTCGGGTTTGGCCGAGGGCGCCGCGAGGATCGTGACGGCCTCATCGATCTTGCGGTCGAAGCCCTTCTCGCGCAGTCCGTCGAGCAGCCAGGCGGCACTCGCCGCGGTGTCTTCGCGCACCGTCGAGACGATCACGAGTTGATCGGCCGCCGCGACGGCGGCGACCCAGTTCGAGGCGCGCATGTTGTTGCCGGTGTCGACGATCAGCAGGCGGTAGTAGCGCGAGAGCACACCGTGCAGACGGTCGAAAGCGGCGGCGTCGATCGTAGAGGATGCCGCGGCATCCTCATCGGATGCCAGCACGTCGAATCGCGCATCGACCTGCGTGCGCACGTATGTGTCGAGGGCGGCGAGGCTCGCCTGGCTCGGCTCGGTGAACTGGTCGAGGTGCTCGAGCAGGTCGACCGCAGTGCTGTGGTGCGGCGCGTTCTGCGCGCGCCAGCCGAGCGTTCCGCGGGTCTCGTTGTTGTCCCACGCGAGGGTCGCCCCGCCGCGCTGCGTTCCGAAAGTGGCCGCGAGCAGGAGCGTCGACGTCGTCTTATGCGCACCGCCCTTCGGATTGAGCACGACGATCGTGCGCGGAGCGTCGAGCCGGCGCTGCACGATGCGTTCGCGATCGAGCCGCGACTGCTCGGCCTTGCCGGGACGCGGCGAGATCGCTCCGCCCGTCGCGCGGCGCACGGTGCCCTGCCAGCCCTCTGTGGCACGGGGCTTGGCGCGGTCGGTGCGCGAGTTGAGCAGATCCTCGACGGTCGGCGTGACGCGCTGGATCGGATCGCGGTGCGCGCTCTCGCGACGCGCGAGGTCACTGCGGGCCGGGTCGCTGCGCAGCGGGGCCGGGGTCGGCTCGGGGGTGGGGGCCGGGGTGGCGGCGACGGGCGCGGGCGTGGCGGCGACCGGTGCCGACTCGGCGACGGCGGCCGGCGCCGGGTCGGCCGCGACAGGGGCATCCTGCTCGCTCTGCGTGATGATCGGCACTTCACCCGTGCGGATGCGGCGCGGCGCCGACGCGGGCTCGCCGCCTTCGGTCTCGGCGAGCACGGTGGCCTCGATGAAGCTGCCATCCGGGTGCACGATCAGCGGCCAGCGCAGGTCGCCCTCGACGACGGTGGCCGTCACCGGTTCGCCCGCCGACGCGGCGAGTAGCCGGATCGACTCGACGATGCGCTCGCGCAGGCCTTCCTCGGTCGAGGCGAAGACCTCGTCGACCTCTCCCGCGACGTGGATCTGGGCCACGGTGTTCGAGGTGAAGTGCACGGTGGGTTCGAAGGTGGCGGTTCCCACGGGACCCTTTCTGTCGGGCGGTGTCAAGCGTTGGCGCGTGGTGCCGGGCGTTCTCGGGCGCGATCGGGCGCGATCGGGCGCGATCGGCGGATGCGCGAAGCGTTTTGAGTATCGCATCGGGGCGGTTGCCGACCCGGCATCCCGCGCCGTGCCGCGCCGC
>JGI26524J50256_1001980_pt1 | contig 13933 bp, 16 predicted proteins | sample ThiBio_inoc_plan_FD_50256 | JGI IMG/M metagenome (IMG submission 50256) | reverse complement strand
GCTACAGTCGCGGACAAGGTGATGAAGTCAGGGAAGACGGCTGGACATGGCAACGGCCCCTCAACACGCCGACCGCACGGCAAGCGAAGCGCGCAGGCCCGGATCTGGAAGCCGGGCCGGAGGCGTCAGCCGAGCGGAGCGAGGGGACGATGGAAGCCCGAAAGGGGCGAGACCCCGCAGGCGGCTCGATGAGCCACGCGCACGACAGCGCGCCCGGCCATATCCCAGGGGGCCGGGGACGCCCAATGTCTGCTATGAAGCCCATTCGTCTGCGAACTGTCCAGCCATCGGCACAATGGCACGTACATGGACATACGAGCCCTACCAGACGATGAACTGATGGCCCAGGCCCGCGCATGGCGACAACGGGCACTGCGCGGCGAGAAAGACGCGCGCGGCCTTGCGCATGAACTGGAATCCGAAGTCCGCTTGCGCTATCCCAGGAACGATGCACCCCAGGCGCTGCCGCCGATGCGCCTGCTCGGCGCTTTGCCGCAAGCACCCCGGCGGCGCTGGAGACCCTGGTGAGCGCCCAGGGCCAAAAGAACAAATAGGGGCATGACGCCCCAAAGCTGGATCAGACCACGATCCGCCCCGCCAGCCGCGCATCGCGCGCATAGGCGCTCAACCGCTTCTCCGCGCGGAAGTACAGATCCTGCTCGACTGGCAGGCCCAGCCGCCCGCGCACGGTCGCCAGCTCCTGCAGGCTCACATGGCCCAGCTCGGGCATCCCCAGGCCCAAATCGCACAGGCCGAAACAGAGGTCGCCGCCCTCGGGGTCAATGGCGCCCAGCAGCCAGGTCGCGCCGGCGTCCGGCGTGAACAGCTTGACCACCGGGGCCGGATCGAAGTCCGGGTTCTCCAACGATTCGCGGCCGTTGGCCAGCAGCAGCGCGCGCTGCTCGGCAGTGATGAGTGCGTTGTTCATGGTGGAACTCCCAAAAGGTTGCCGGGCGGAATTGCCCAGCCCCTCCGGGCCACGGCGCAGCGCAAGCCGTCAAGGGTCATCGACGGCCGCAGGCCGCAAGCGTGCTGGCACGCGCAGCCCTTTACGGTGCGAACGCCGTGGCACCATGGGGATGCAGCAAGCCGCCACACCCCTGCATCCGGCCACACCCGGTATCGGCTCGTGCATGGGTGAAAACCACGGCGGTGGCCACCCAGGCAGAAGTTGGCACGAGGTTTCAGAAACCTTCGCCGTATCCTGGGGTGCTCAACGCTATTCGTATCGACACTTGAAGGTAAAGGGCGGATCTCTGCCGACAGGGCTGGACAGCGATTGATCTACGCGAAATTAGCGAAAACAGCGAAATCAGTGCCGTAACAAGGACTTGCGGCTGATTCGATCCCGCGAAACCAGCGAAAAAATCCCCACGCTACCCAGCCGTCTGCCGGTAGACCCGCGGCGGTGCGCCCGGTGCACCATCGGCGCGTTCACCCCACTGCACGGTGATCTTCGGCGGTGTGCTGGCCAGCAGATGCTCCAAGCTCGCGTCGAGCCGTGCCTTGGGCACCTTGCCCTTGAAGCACTCCGAGCTGATCTGGCTGCGCGTGGCCTGACCGCGTTCGCGCAGGAAGGCCAGTACCCGGTTCGACAGTTCCAGCACCTGTGCCAGCTTCGCTTCCTCGGCGGCGCTGACGAAGACGAACCGGACAGATGCCGTGGCATGCCGAATCCATGCCATTGCCGCGTCGATGTGCTGGGCGTCGATCCGGCTTTGCAGGTCGGTAAGCGCCATCAGCATCGCCAACCGCAGCAGCATTGGTGCGCGCCGTTCCAGCAGCGCGCCGATGACGCCGTCGCCGAGATCTTCGTTCAGTTCGCCCCGGTAGAGCTGGGCGTAGCGCCACTGCGCCTGCGGAGACAGTACCATCCGCAGGTGGTCACGCTCTTCGTGCCGGTCGGCGCGGACGAAGGCCAGCACCTCCCTTGTCCTGCGTGCCAACTGCTCGACCACGGCCTGCGGCGTTTCCTTCGGGAATGGCAGCATCCGCGTGCGCTCGGCCCAGATCATCAGGAAGCGGTTGGCGAAACCGTTGGTCAATTCGCGGGTGCTCATCAGGCCGGTCAGTTCGCCTGGCGAGATCGCGCCGCTCAGGCAGACGTGCGGGTCGCTGGCGTAGAGCGGGTTCGACTTAGTGACGGGCTTGAGATCGACGCCATCCCAACAGTCGCGCAGTGCCGCCGACAGTGTGTTGCCGTCGCGCCGCCCTTGGTGCAGCACGTTGGCGAACTCGGATTCGACCACCCAAAGGCGCTTGTCCTCGATGGCGCGCACGTCCTGGCGACCTTGCCGGTAGCCGTCGTGGATCAGCGCCACCAGTCCTTCGCGCGTGGACAGGCCGCCGCGATGAATCTGCGGCGCGAAGACATCGTTCAGTGTTCGCAGCGCTTGATCGATGCGCAGCACCAGCGACACCGCGTCGCCCTTACGGCCACGACCCGAACGCCCGATGTGCAGGCAGAACAGTCGTGCGTGGTGCCGGGTGTTGCCGATGGGCAGGTACACGCCGCGCCCGACTGCGCAGGACAGGTAAGCCATGAAATTGGCGGCGATGGCATGGGCGTTGGTCTCCGTGCCGTCGCTGCCCGCGCGGGCCACGTCGCCGATCAGGCCGTAGAGGCAAGCCCGATCGGGCTCGGGCGCATTGCGGTGCGCGGCCATCGCCGCCTCGTCATAGTCATCGTCGAGAAGCGGCGTTTTGGTCCATGGCGCAGTGGCATCGGCGACCCGCATTCACTTTCCGTCCAGCGCCACGGTCTGGACGATGTTCTCGAACTCGGCNAGCACGTCGGGCTGNCNCTGTTTCAGGAATCGATAGACCGCCTTGTTGTCGACCAGCTTGCCAAGGTAGCCGCGCGCCAGCACGAGCAGCAGNACGTCCTGCCCGTAGGACTTCTCGACCACCTTCAGTTGTCCTTGCAGGTTGCCCATTTCGCGCTCCATCTTGACCATCTGTTCNGCCGTGACACCCGGCAGCTTCCGGGCGCGCTTCTCCCCCGCCACCAAGTGCGCCGGCGTCGCCGCGAACAAGGCTTCGGCATAGGCGATGGTCATGTTGTTGGCCGTGAGCATCAGTTCCACACACTCGACCTGTCGTGCCGGCTTCATTCGGCGCAGCACCGATCCGAGGCCAGCGGGGAAGTGCTGATCCTTCAGCATCTCAACCGCTTCCGGGCAGATGCCGTCGAGCAAGCTCACCTTCTTNTGGATCAAGCTGGTGTCCACATTCAGNGCCTTGGCCAATCGCTCCACCGNCACGCCACGCTCGACCGCGCGCCGCAACATCTGGTGCTCCTGGATGGTCGCGATGCGGTTGATCCGGTTGTTGTAGGTGTAGCTCTCGTCGTCCGTGGCGATCAGGCAGGGCGCGTCGGTGTAACCGAGTTGCCGCAGTGCCAATAGGCGCATGTGTCCGTCAAGCAGAATGTGCTGGCCCGTTTTCTTGTCGGCTTTGCTGACGCTCAGCGGTTCGATCAGCCCAATGGCCTCCATCGAAGTGACGATCTGCTTGAATTTGCGCGAGGCATGCAGGCCCTCCGGCGGCTTGCGCGACGGCAGAATCCGATCCAGTGCCAGCGTGATCGGCTCCGGGATGAAACCCAGTGGTGGCTGGCTCATGCGGCATGTCCTCCGCCCCAGATGCGCTCGGCCAGTTGCTTGGGCAGGGTGTCCAGTCCTTCGGCGCGCAGCAGGTTGGAGAAATGTTCGTCTGCCAGCAACTGGCGCAGTGCCTCGATCACGAACAGCAGACGCTGCTGCGCGAACTCGGCCTTCTTGACCAACAGCTTCTGCCGTTCCACCTCGTTCTGGTAGTTGCGCACCAGGCTGGAAGTCGTGACGGCGGCACCCTTGCGTGCGGGCCGGTGCGCCAGCGTTTTGCCGAGGGCGCTGCGCCGCTGGAGCACGCGCCTCGCCTGCATCAACTGCCCCCCGCGCAACTGGCCGCTTTCGTAGGCCTCTTGCAAGGCGGTCTGGACGGATTCCTCGTCGCTTGCGCCCGCGATGGTGATGGCGACGTTGAGCGGAACCCTTCCGGCCTCGACGGCGGCCAGCAGACGTTCCTCGCCTTTCTCGAAAAGCAGCAGGATGCCCTTGATGTAGTCGGTGCTCAGGCCCGTCTTCTGGGCGATGACGCGCTTGTCGTAGCCCTGTTCGCTCAACTGCTGGATGCTCATCAGCAGTTCCAGCGCGCTGTATTTGCGGCGGGCGATGTTCTCGGTCAGGCTCATGATGAAGGCGTCCTCATCGTTGACCGTGACGACCAGCGCTGGGATTTCCTTCTCGCCGAGCGACTTGAACGCCTTGAGCCTGCCTTCGCCACAGATCAGCAGATAGCGCTTGCCGTCTTCGAGATCGCTGCGCGGCGTGACCGTGACGGGTTTCTTCAGGCCGATCTTCTTGATGTTGCCGACGATCTCCTCGAACACTCGGCCATTGCGGTCGCGCGGGTTGAGCACGACGATCTGATCGACCGGAATCATCTGCAATGCGGTGGGGTGATGGGACCGGCTCATGCTGCCCTCCGGATGCGGCTTCGCTCGGCCATGCCATAGAGGCCATCCAGCGTGTCGAAGCGGTAGCTTTCGAGTTCCAGGCCGTTGTGGTCGGCCAGATGGATGCTGCCTTGAACGCGCGGACGACCGAAGTCCAGGCGCGGCAGCAGGTAGTAGTCGAGCGGGGCCTGGTTCGTGTCGTCAAGCCGGACGGCAACGGTGATGTCGGGCGTCAGGCTGGTGTCGAAGCGCACCTTCCAGCGGCGGCGGCCGTTGTCGAGCAACTGGCAGCGTGACAGTACCAGCGAGACGGTGAATTCGCGGTTGACGGTGAGCAGGTCGCTTGCAGGATCGCGCACCACTGCGCCGCCAACCTCGGCGATCATCCGTTCGGTCTGGCCGACGATCTCAGGGTGCAGGCGGCGCAGGAACTGATTGACCTCCAGATACTGGTAGTCCCGGTCCGGCGTGAAGCCGACCGCCTGATAGGCGCGGATCAGGCTGCCGAAGCGATGTGCGTAGGCCGCCGACGACGGCATGCCTTCCGCCTCGTCGATGATCAGGCCGGAGAGGTAGCCGTGTTGCTGGAAAAGGCGGCGCAGTTTGTCGATCAGTTCGTCGTTGCTGAAACGATGTGCCCGCGCGCGCAAGATGCCCTGCGCGGTGTAGAACAGGTCGGCCGGCACGATGCCCTCGAACGCGCCTTCCTTCTTGATCCACATTTCCGGCTGGTTCACGACCCGCATCTTCTTTAGCTTGAAGGAGCGCCGGTTGTAGACGTTGTTGCCGATGTACTTTTCGTTGGAGAGGACTTGGCGCACGGTGGCCCGCGTCCAGTCTCGCCCGAGGTCGGTCTGGATGCCCTTGGCGTTGAGCCGTTCGGCGATTTCCGACTCGAACAGTGCGTCCTCGACGAACCAGCGGTAGATCTGGTTGACGTTGGCGACTTCCTCATCCGGGCCGGGCTGCAGGATCACGCGGTCGGTTTGCAGGCTCTTGTGCTCGCCGCGTGCCAGTTCGCCTTTGACGGAACGAGTCTGGTCGACCAGTACACGGCGCAGGCCGTAGCCTGCTGACCCGCCTTGCCGGAAGCCCAATTCGATCAGGCGGCACTGCCCGGCGAACACTTTCGCCGACAGTTCGCGGCTGTACTCGCCCGCCATGTTGCGCTTCATGGCCTTGAAAACATTGGACATGGCCGAGCCGTCGTTCTCGAACATCTCGGCACAGTAGGCCACCTGAATCCCGGCGCGGCGGCAGAGGTATTCGTAATAGGCGCTCTCATCCGCGTCTTGGAACCGGCCCCAGCGGCTGACGTCGTAGACGAGCACGATCTGGAAGTCGACATTGCCCGACTGAACATCCGCGATCAGGCGCTGAAGCGCCTGCCTGCCGTCGATGCGCAGCCCGCTCTTGCCTTCGTCGGCATAGGTGCGAACGATCTCGATGTTGCGCCGGGCGGCGTACTCGCGGATCTTGTCGCCCTGGTTCTCCGTGGAGTATTGCTGGTGGTCGGTGGACATGCGCACGTACTGCGCGGCGCGCGAGCGCGGTTGTTCTTCTGGAAGGATTGTTTCTGGCATGGGAGCCCTGCCGCCTCATCGTTATCGTTGACGTTCTCGGGCCTGCCATTCCTTTCATTCAATGCTGCGTAGCCGTGGGAAGCGGCGCTCGCGCTCGAAATCGTTGCCAGGCGAGGTGATCGAGAACATGTTTGGCAGCGAAGTTACGAGCAGACACTCGAGATGTCGATGAAGTCCTCTCTTGACACGTCCATCTTGCGCGGACAAACCAAGCTGACCGGCGTGATTTCGACGATCCAAGAATCGCCGGTTTCTCCCGGCAATGTTGGGTGTCGCGTGATGCGGTACAGACCGCTGGGAAGGTTGCACATGTCCATCTTTGCAAGATCGATATCTACCCCGTTGGCATCACGCAGCCGCTGCTGCTCGCGGTTGCGCTGCGCGTACTCGGGCCGCGCTGCACGGTAATTGCTCCAGTAGTCCGGATTGCGCTTCGCCCACTTTCGCTGCGCATCCAGTTGGTCTTGTTGATAGTGAGGGTCAGATTGGCGCTTGGCCCGCTGCCATTCGCGCTTGCGGGCGCGCTGGCAGTCGGGCGAAGAGCAGAAGGCCTGGGTGGGAGCTTGGGGGCGGGGCGTGAAGGGGCTACCGCAGCAGGCGCAGCATCGGGTCATTGTCAGGGTCTCCATGCAAAAATCCACATGGAATCCGCTTCCCACTATCAATCGCCGACCAACTATCTCGATAGCTTGCGATATGATGGATGCACAGCCGCGTCAAGCTGAACCTGCTGCCGGGTTAAACGACGTATCTGCGCTTCACTTCCGTTGACCGTGCCTATTTCCGGTCGATGCGTAATCGGCAGACATCGACCATCCATCAAGGAATTTGGCATGTCTGATTCGACGTTTTTCGTTTCTGAAGCTGCTTTGCGCAACCTCAAGCTGAATGCGCAGCATGGCGTGAGTGGCATTTCTTCTTCCCACTTGAGCGAAAGTATCGCGACTGCTTTGGGATTCAAAACCCATGCGGCACTGCGCGCGGCTCTCGCTGGCCATGCGACCGCTGAGGTTCAGAAGCCGAACAATGCCCAGTTGGTGCAGCGTCTGCAGGCGCTCGGTTATGCCGTGCCTGACAATTTGCATCTGTTACCGGAGTTCAAGGAAACCATTACGCCGTTCAAGGCGTATCCCCTGAGAAAGAAGCGGGGTGTGCGTTGGAGGGCTTGGCGCAACCTGATGGTATCGGCGATCAACGCCGGTCTCGAGCAGCGCCTTTTCGGGCTATCACCGGATGAAAACTGGTGGCCTGGCGCTGTGCCAGAGGAGGGCGAGCGTGGTATCTACCACTTCGTGTTCGATAGAGAGTTCCCTGCAATGGCCAGCGTGGACGCTGTCAGAGGTGATGAGCTTTCCATCAGTGTTGTCCTTAGGCCGAAGAAGCCTGACGTCGTACCAATGTGGTATTCCAGCTTTGGAAGTGGGGATGCCGTGGCGCATGGCTGGCTGGAGCGGCGCATGGGTTCGTGGATTCAGGACGGCGGTGAAGATTTCCGGTGTCGGCGGGCCTTGCAATCACGCGTGGCTGATGCCCTGATCACGTCAGCGGGCTTCGCGGATCAGGGTGCATTTTTCCTCTAGCGGTTTCATAGCACGCCTTCATAGGCGTGCTACGAGACTACAAAGCAGTTGTCATCGTGCAGCCTGGTTGAGTGCTGGCTCCAAGGCTGCCCGCAGCCGATCCACGATGGCGATCAAGGGTTCGGGGGCGAGTTCGTTTTTCTTGACGAATGCCTGCCACAGCGCCTGACGCGATGCATTGTGTGCGAACTCATCCGTGAGCCCAACCGGTAGTTCAGAGGGTATGGCCATGCCGCGACGCTCGAAGGTGGCCTTGACTGCTCGGGCCAGCAGGTTGGCGTCGAGGGTTTCACGCTCCAGCAGCACCGACAGATCGAAGTAGTCCTTCACGCGGCTGTTCGTCATGCCCAGCAGCGCGATGGCGTGGAGCTTTTCTGCAACAACGGTGCAGGTGGGATAGGCCCGAAGTCGAGGTGCGGGCAAGTCGTTGAGCAGCACGGGATAGACCGATTCCACCGGGCCGGGCGTGACGGCATCGCCGAAGCCAACGTCGATCTGCGTCTTGCAGCGTGCCTTCGCCAGTTCGCCCGCGATGACCACGCGCACGCCGCCGTAACCGGTTTCCTTGCGGTGAGATAGCCCCCTGAATCTCCGGACACGGTCCATCGCTTATCTTCGAGATAGGAATAGGACTGTGCGTATGACTAGGCATACAGAAACGATTGAGGTCATCACCCGAGACCAGCGCAGGCGGCTCTGGTCGGCTGCCGAGAAGGCTGCCTTGGTTCGCAAAACTTATGAGCCAGACATGAGCGTGTCGCTTGTGGCCCGCCAGGAAGGCGTCTCTGCCAGCCTGCTGTTCACTTGGCGGCGGCTGGAGCGCGAAGGCGCGCTGGTGGCTGTCGGTGCAGGCGAGGCCGTTGTGCCGGCATCGGCACTGGCAGCCGCCCGTGCCGAGATCGCCAAGTTGCAGCGCGTGTTGGGCAAGAAGACCTTGGAGAACGAGATACTCAAGGAAGCCGTGGAGATCGCTGCAGCAAAAAAATGGATTGCGCGCTCGCCCTTGTTGCCCGGGGACGACCAATGAAGTCGGTCTGCTCGGTGCTGGGCGTGGCGCGCTCGAATCTGCATGTGCGGCATCACCGCCCTGGCCACTGGCAGGACAGCCGCAGAGGCCGCACCCCGGCGCAGGATGGGCTCTTGCTAGCTGACCTGCGGCGCCACATTGCCGAGTTGCCCAGCTATGGCTATCGCCGCGCCGGTGCGCTGCTCAATCGAGAGCGACGTTCGCAAGGTCAACAGGCGCTGAACCACAAGCGCATCTACCGGGTTATGGCGCAGCATCGACTGCTGTTGCCCAAGGCGCCCAAGCGACGGCATTCGAGCCGTGTTCACGACGGCCAGGTCAGCGTGCCGATGAGCAATATGCGCTGGTGCTCTGACGGCTTTGAGATCAAGTGCGATTCGGGAGAGACCGTCACCGCCACCTTCGCCAAGGACTGCTGTGACCGGGAGATCCTGGCGTGGCGAGCCTGGGAGGGCAAGGGGCTGCCGGGTGAACCGGTGCGCGACATGCTGGTGGAAGCCGTGGAACTGCGCTTCGGCACGGTTGAGGCCATGCCCCAGGGGTTCGACTTGGAGTTCCTCACCGACAACGGCAGCGCATACATTGCGCATGAGACGCGCCGCATTGCCAAGTCACTTGGGCTGAAGCCGATCAATACGCCGGTGTGCAGCCCGCAGAGCAACGGCATGGCCGAGAGCTTCGTGAACACCTTCAAGCGCGACTACATGAGCCGTATGGACCTGCGTGACGCGCCGACGGTGCTGGCGCAATTGCCGGGTGCGTTCGAGCACTTCAACGAAATCCACCCACATTCGAGTTTGAAGATGATGTCGCCCAGGGAGTTCCGACGACGGCAGAATCACCCCGCCCATCAGGGCTAACTTAGCGACTGGACGGTGTCCGGAACTACGGGGGCAAGATCAGCGGATTTCCAGGGCGGTAACAGAGGCGGGATCAAACACAATGCCGTCGTCCACCGCGACGGCGGCAATTTCGCGGAAAACCTGCGCGACCGATTCCAGATCGCTCGCGCCGAAGCCCAGCAGATCGGCATCGCGCGTGGCCCGGTGCGGCATGTCATACCAGAGCGTGAACAGCAGCGCACCTTTCAGCAGAAAACGGTCCGCGTGCGGCGATTGCGTCAGGCGGTAGAGGATACGCTCCAGCGCGAAGCGCACCAGCACCTGATTGAAGTCCACGCCCTGCGCCTTGGCGACGTTCAGCAGACGGGCGCGGACGGAGGCGGCCAGATGTGGACTCATTCGACGACCTCCAGATACGGGCGCATCACGTTGGCCACGCGGCAAACCTTCGCGTAGCGCCACAGATCATCCGCCGATGCCTTGCGCTTGGCACGAACATCCTTCAGCGCCTCCAGCGCCACGTCCAGGCCGATCTTGTTGCGGTGCTTGAAGCAGTCCACGACCGTTTTGGCTGCACCATAGACTCGCAGCTTCACACCGTCGCGTAGGTGTTCCTCGATGCCCGCCGTGTAGACGGCGCCTGTCATCTGAACCATCTTGACCGGCGGGTAGTCGATGCGGGGCACGTGGCTGCCGCGCGGCATGGCGATCCAGACTTGCCGTGGAAGCTGAGTGGTCAGTTCATGGAACTGGAGTGCAGTCAGCAGGCAGAACACGGCCTGTGGAGCCTTCCTGGCGACGGTCGTGAGGCTTTCGTGCTCCGACCCAGGATGACTGGGCAGGCGGTAGAGGCCGCGCCCAACCTTGTTCAGCAAGCCAGCGGCAGTCAGGCGCGTCAGGAGAACCCGGGGCGCTTCGATGGCGCTCAGATCGCTGGCGCGCAGCAGCCCCTTCTGGCCGACCAGATCAAGGACGCGTTGGGTATGGGTGTCGGCGAGCATGGTGGGAGTTTGTTCCGTTTATTCGTTCAATGCAATAATTCGACGAAAAATAGGAACAATCTGTGGCGATTCGATAGATGTGAAGTGTCAAGAGGTTCTTTCGAGAAATCGAGAGACGAGAGATGGGGGCAGCCAAGTTGATGCCGTGGTGCGGGCGATGCCAGTTGTAGAAGTGATTCCACAGGGGCAAGGTCGCACGACGCTGGTCTGAGTTGGCATAGGTGTGGCCGTAGGCCCACTCACGCAGCGCGGACTGGATGAAGCGCTCGGCCTTGCCATTGGTCTGTGGTCGGTAGGCCCTGGTGAACTTCTGGGTGATGCCCAGTTCCAGGCAGGCCTGCCCGAACAAGCCCGAGCGGAACGACATGCCGTTGTCGGTCAGCACGCGTTGGATGGGCACGCCCAGGCCGGTGAAGTAGGCCACACCGCTCCGCGACGGACATTGCCAACTCGGGCATTCCGGTGAAAGTGGGCATGGCGCTGACGGCGCACAAGACCGTGGCGATGTTCATGCGCTACGTCCACACCGAGGATGCTCCAGTGCGCGAAGCGGCCGAGCTGGTGGCGAACCGGCGCAAGACGGTGGTGGCGGGAAAGCGTCCTGGCCGGACGGCTGGGGAGGCGGTGGCGGCTCCGGCGTGAGGTTTCCGGGCCTGCAAATGAAATCCCCGGCTCTAGGTGTGAAGGCCCAATAGGTTGTTGCGGGTGTTCACCCGGAGAGGTTTTGAGAGACTGGAAATTGCCAAACCCCCAGTCCACTCAAGTTTCCAAACTGGATGAACACCCATAAGAATGCCCGATTGACCTACCTGCGCCGTCTGGAGATGGTCCAAGACATCACAGAACGTGGTGCGAGTGCATCAGAAGTAGCCCGCCGACACGGCGTCAGCGCGGTCACAGCCCGCAAGTGGCTGGCCCGCTACCTGGCCGACGGCGCCACAGGTCTGCTGGACAAGTCCTCACGCCCCCAGCGCTCCCCGCGCAGCATCGAGCCCCACGTGGCGCTGGCCATCGTGGAACTGCGGCGCAATCTGTACCTTCAGGCGCGCATCGCCTCGTACATGGGCGTGTCCAGGGCCACCGTCAGCCGCGTGCTGCGCCGAGCCGGTCTATCACGCTTGAGCGACCTGCGTTCCGACGAGCCCGTGCAACGCTACGAGCGCGAGCACCCTGGCGAGCTGCTGCACATCGATATCAAGAAGCTCGGGCGCTTCGACAAGGTCGGCCACCGCATCACCGGCGATCGAACGTAGCGGGCCCGCAACATCGGCTGGGACTTCGTCTTCGTGGCCGTGGACGACCACAGCCGCCTGGCCTTCACGCAGGTGTATCCGGACGAGATCCGGTTCAGCGCCGAGGCATTCCTGCGCGCCGGTGCCGGATGCCGTGCGTGCCCACGTGCGTAGCGCCCGCCGCCTTGAGCGCGCGGCTCCAGCCGCCGTAGTACTCGCCATGGGTCAGGTGCCGATTCAGATGCCGCGGAGATGGCAGCACGTAGGGGCAGTTCTCCCGGCGCGGCGCCGTCGAAAGCAGCCGGTAGGCTTCCTCGCTCAAGGGTTTGGACATGCCGCCGGTCTTGCTGTCCGGCCAGATCACGCGCCGGTTCTCCAGATCCACCCAATCCCATTGCAGCGAAACAATCTCGGAGAGACGCGCCGCGAACTCGAATTGCAGCCGGATCGCCAGCGGGATGACATAGTTTTCCAGCCCCTCGGCCTCGATCTGGTCAAGCTGCCGGAACAGCTTGCCCATTTCTTCGTCGCTGATGAGGTGGGTGGCCTTGCCGTTGGGGTACATCGGGACGTGGCGGCACGGGTTGGTGCCGTCCGGCCGGTAGCCCCACACCTCGGCCAGGTTGAACATCTTGCGCATGACGCTGAAAGAGGTATTGGCGTCTGCTGGCTTGTGTGCCATCTTTTTCATCATTGCGGCCACGTCCGGGCGCTTCACGTCCTGCACCTTCATGCGGCCCAGCAGCGGAATGATGTTGCGGTTGATGACGCTCTGGTAGCCTTCCTGGGTGCTGGGCTTGTTGCGCTGCTTGGAGTGATCCTCCATGAACTTCTCGCACAGCTCCTTGACCGTGGGGGCGGCACGGGCGGCGGCCTTGGCTGCGCCGGGGTCGCCGCCTCGGCGAACCTCGGCCAGCCATTCCTGGGCCAGCGAGCGGGCCTGTTCGACCGTCAGTTCCCCGTACAGGCCCAAGGCGGGCTTGCGCCGTTCTCCGGCGTTCGTCCGGTACTGGAGCATGAACACCTTGCGGCCCGCTGGTGTAATTTTGCACAGGAAGCCGGGCACCAGCGTGTCCCGCAGTTCGACCGGTTCCGCCTGGGCTTGCGCCGCATCGACTGCGGACTTGGTGAGCTTGATTTTGGCCATGATGACTCCTCGAAAGACCCGTTTTGCAGGGGCCACATGGGAGCCATGAGGTCACAAGCCGGGTCAGGTTTCAGAAAGCACCGGCATATGATGAACGCGCCTAAGTTATTGATAAACCTGCTGTATCGGGCTTGGGCGTAGTCCAGCGGAATGCCGTGCTGGAGTCATCGTGAAATAAAAAACCCGATCGCAGTTCATGCGATCAGGTTTTTTATTGGCCTGCACCAGGCCCCGCGGAGGCCGTGGCCGTGATGCAGAGACAGGAATTACTTGGCTTCGGAAGCAGCGCCAGCGGCAGCCGTGGCGGCCGCATCGGCAGCAGCCTTGGCAGCGTCCGCAGCAGCATCCGTGGCGGCGGAAGCGGCAGCCTCAGCAGCGGAAGCCGCTGCTTCGGGAGCGGGGGCCGCTGCTGCGGGTGCTGCTTCAGCGGGGGCAGCAGCAGGAGCGGGAGCCGGTGCGGGTTCTTCCTTCTTGCCGCAAGCGGCGAGGGCAGCAGCAGCGATCACGGCAGCCAGGACGAGGGACTTGTTCATTTCAGTTTCCTAAAAGGGAGGGAGAGAATCTGGAAATGCCATAACGGCCCGGTTTTCAGCCGCAGTCGCTCTGGCAGAGTCGCTAGGTACGCGAGTTTGACTCAGCTCAGAATTATAAGAATATTCTGTCAATAGTGGCTAACACCGAGGGTTAGACCTCACGTTCCAAAACGCAAATTTATGCAAACCCTCGATGCTAAAGCCCCAGGACCGTCGCCGGAAAGCCTGGTGCACTGCGCCGCAGCAGCCACTCATCCAGCGTTTCCCGGAGCAACACCCGGCGATCCGGCTCGTTGCCCGTCACGCCAACGCAGCGCTCGGCATCGAGCCGGTGCAACACCCAGGCAGGGGACCACAACGCGCTCGGCACATCGGCAGGGTTGGCGGCTGGGCTGCGCCGGCAGGTGATCTTGTGGTCCCAGGTGCCACGCCAGCGCACGAAGCGCGCATGGCGGCGCACCACCTCGTCGTAGGTCCGGGCGAGCAGCGT
>JGI26524J50256_1001886_pt1 | contig 14681 bp, 10 predicted proteins | sample ThiBio_inoc_plan_FD_50256 | JGI IMG/M metagenome (IMG submission 50256) | reverse complement strand
CAAAAGTTTTCAAGACAAAAAGTCAAATAAAATTTTAAAGAAAAATTATCCTCAAGGAGCACCCATACAGATTTTATCAAAAGGTGATTCTCTATCGATTGGTGTGCTTGATTTCTCAAGAGTCCTCAAAATCAGGTATTTTTTTTATTTGAACGAAAAAAGTACTTTATAATATTTAAAAGTTAACAAATTCTGATATATGAAATTTTATCCTATCATAAAACTAAAAATTAAAGATGCAACCAAATTAATAAAATATCAATAAATAGAATAAAAAGAAAAATGTCATTCTACCGTTCTGATCCAGTGGGTCACTATAAATTAGTTATTCCACGTTAAAATGCATGGCACATCATGAACTTATTAGGTACAACGGTTTTAATTATCAAGGCTAAATGGATATGATACATTTTGTCAAATCAGATAAACTCATAGAGCATAATCCTTACAATGGACAAATCAAACGTTGTTAAGAATCGTTACGGAAACTTCATGACCTTGAACAAGCTCTTTTTGAAAGACGACTTTACAGACCTACTCAATACTTCACACAGTACAAAATATCTTATTTTTCAGACAATAGCTCAAATAACTTTATAGGCAGTTGGCTCAAAAACATCGTGATCTTGGAAAATAGAAGTCAGCATCCATTATTGATGAAATCGAAGATGAGCTTTCACATTCATGGAATACTTTTGCTGGAATTAGATAAAGATATGAAACATTGTTGAAAAACGTCCAATTTTACAGAGAAAACATTGCTATTATCATCGCCGGTTAAAGAATGTTTGGAATGCAAAGATTGACGAGATCTAGTCTAAAATCTCATAGTGCTGAAGGATATTTTGGATAAGTCTATGAAAATCAAGGAGTTCTTAGAATTCATTATGGAATTATAGACAAGGCAGAAGAGTCACAATTTGAGAGATCAATTTTCAGAATAAGTCGAGGACACAGTTTCGTTCAATTTATTCCATTGAGTGACGTTTTTGAAGAAGTTTCAGAGGCATAAAAGACAAAAAGCGTTTATTTTTTAATCTTTCAAGGAATGAAGAACAGTTATGTCGAGAAAAAGTTACTTAAACTTACTGAGCCATATAACAAAGCTCATGGAAAATCTTATCAAGTTCCTTTTAATAGCGATGAAGAAAACAAGATTTTAAAAGAATTGACCAAATCATTCAATGAATCCTAAAACTTGTTAAGAATGGTTTAAGGATAAATTGAGACATTCTTAAGATAAAAAGTGCTGGGTTATGATGAAAGAAAAATCAAACCATCCTCACAAAAATTGATTAAACAATTAGAGAAGTATAGCAAAATATAAATGATGAAAGTTTATTTACTAAGAGAATTGGAAATTTATACAAACCTTCGAGAAATGGATGTTTACAACAACTTTTTACAAGGAGAAATTTATGTAAGATATACTGACTTTGAAGATCTCAAATAACGTTTGACATCTTTTGAAAAATAATCACATCATCCATCAGTTCATATCATTCCGATTTCATAATAAGTTCCAGGAAGAAGTCGTAAGAAACCTACCTATTTTGAGAAAAATTCTTACACCAGATCAGCACAATAAATTGTTGAAACTTATGGAATCGCAAAATACAGATAAGCCAATCCATCTCTCTTTACAACAGTAACTTTCCCATTTCTGTTTGGTGTAATGTTTGGTGATATTGGCCATGGATTGTTACTTTTCTTATTTGGTTTGATAATGATTTTCAAGAAATACGAGCTCGCTGAAGTAAGTGAATTATTTGTCATGATAATTCCTCACAGGTAATTTATTTCTTATTTCGATAGATATCTATTTGCTTTAATGGGCTTTTTCTCAACTTATTGCGGTTTTATCTACAACGATTTCTTAAGCATTAATTTGAACTTATTTGGTTCATGTTATAATCCAAACTTAGTCGAAGAACATATGGCTATACCAAGATAAGAAGGATGCATCTATCCATTCGGTGTTGATCCTGTATGGGCGGTAGCTTAAAACAATCTTAACTACATCAACAGTTTGAAAATGAAAATCTCTGTTATCATTGGTGTTGTTCATATGACTTTAGGTGTTTTAGTGAAAGCAACTAATTCCTTGTATTATAAAAGAAAAGTTGAGTTCTGGTTTGAAACCATTCCTCAATTGATTTTCTTAGTTTTGGTCTTTGGTTATATGGACTTTTTGATCATTTTCAAATGGCTCAAACCATGGGGTTATGGAAATGTTCATGCTCCATCTATCATTACTTCGATGATCAATCTTCCACTCATGGTTGGAAAAACTGTACATCTTTTTACTTATTGAAGGATAAATAATGTTGTCATGGTGGAGAACCAATGTGGGGAACAACTTAATACACTTCTCAAGATTCCATACAAAAATTCATTTTAGTTATTGTTTTCATATGTATTCCGCTTATGCTTTTGGTCAAACCGATTTATGAGATTAAAAAACACAGTGGACATCATGGTGACCAAAACCATAATCATAGAAGGCTTGAAAACACTGATATTTCAGAAGGCAATGAGAATGTTAATGATGGGTAATTTTTTTATTAATATCAAAGATATTCAGTCTTCGCTGACGAATAAGATGACGACTAAGTTATTTAAAACATTAAATTACCTTAAAACAAAGTCCCTAAAACAATAACTGGTTATGACATCAGACACGACGTTGATTACCCTTCAGATGAGAATCATTAAGCCAGTGAAATATTCGTTCATCAAATGATTTAAACAATCTAATTCGTACTTGGTTGTATCTCAAATACTGCCTCATATCTCCGTCTTTGGGCCTTGTCATTGGCACATTCACAACTTGCTGAAGTCTTTATGGAAAAGACACTCGTCGGATCCTTTGAAGATGGATATATTGGTATTGTCGGAGTAATTTTTTTCATTAATAAAGATGGTCATTTTCTTCCCATTATTTGCTGCTGCTACTTTCGGTGTTCTTATGTGTATGGACGTTATGGAATGTTTCTTACATACTTTAAGACTCCATTGGGTCGAGTTTCAAAATAAGTTCTACAAAGGTGATGGTTATGCTTTCACAGCTTTCAGTTTCCATGAAAAGATTAACACTGAGATCAGAAAAACAAAACTGTAAGAACCAGAACCATTGAACAAAGAGTAATGAACAGGTAAAAAATAATGAAATTTCACTTTCACTTATTTTTAATCTGATCGCATTTATTAACTGTATTTCTAAAATCAAATATTTTAAATTTTACTTACTATTAAAAAAAATCAAATAAAAGTTTAAAATGAAATGTAAATAATTAACCTTTTATTAAAAATCAAAAATAATGCTATATTAATTTAATCCAATTCTTTGAATAACCGCTCAACATTTATAGTAAATGTATTGACTTATTTAGAGGTTTAATAAATAATATCTTTCTAAGAAATTTATTAAAATGGGTCTCTAACAATCCAAAACTCTCGATCGAAAACCATCTCGATCCAAATCTTCGCTTAGCGAAAAACTAACAAACTCATAAGAAATTCTTTAATTCGCTTCCCAATTAAACCATCTCGTCAGTCTTAACATGGACAATTAATCAGATCGCTACGATTACTTGGTATTTAAAAAGATTCCTTTTAGTGGAAAGTTCGCTCCTCTACCAATGTGCCAAAGGGCTTCTTTTACTTATGATTCAGGTAACTCTAATTTTATATCCTTAGTGTTCATTTGCTACGATTGTTCAAATGATCCTCATGCATATTTATGTTAGCAATGTTTTTAAAAAGGAAAACATTAAGGTCATCGATTTAGTGTATTTCCAAATAATGCAGGATGGAGCCAAATATACTGTCGATGTGGAGATTACTAATATATGAAGAAAGGTACAATATGCGAAGAACATAAATAAGTTAAATTAATGCCAACAGTTTTTGTAGATCCTAAAGACAAAAAGGTCTTCTCTTTGTATTTCGATGAAATATTCAAAACCACTTTTAGTTTATTAGACAAACAAAGAGGGGCTGGAAATTTACTTAATGCATTTTTCATGTATTTGTAAAAATCTACTCAAAACAATTTACTTTTTTCAAAGACTTTATGCGAGTTTCTTTTACAAAAAAATTCTTTAAGCTAGCACTCGAACTTATTCGAACTAGTCAGTCGTGCTTACATCACAAATACTAATTTTTTCAGGAACATAAGTTTTGCTACAGAGTATAAAGTTAACATTTTAAGAGAAATATTGTTAGCCCTGAATGAAGATAACAAAAATGTCAAAACAATGAGTGAAGTGATTTTGAACATGGATGGAAAGATGTAAATTTTGCAAAAATTAGCCAAATAAGAAAAACTCATTTTAGGCTTAAATCCTTTGAAAATCTAGCAAAAATATTATAAGATATTTTGCGACAAACTAATTCAGAACGATTTTCCAGCAAATGAAATTTGGAAATCTATTATTGAGAACAAACTAGTTAAAAGTTACAATGACCATGAAAAAGTTGTCAGTAAAACTTTATAATTTTTGTATGAACAACAAAAAGATAAGTAACTAAAAATGAAATTTTTATAACAGTTATTAGAATGTGAAGTGTAGCAATCGCATTAGTAAGTAGTTTCAATGCTGATGATTTTATGGCCATAATGGTTCATGCCAACATCTGGAAAATCTAATAAAACTCCTGTCATGGATAAAAATCTTGAGTTATTGTTCGCTAGCTTTTATCAAAAAATATTCCTTTCTATATCAACTAATAGTACCTACGAAGTTTCATATGAAAATATGTTATTGCTATTACCATTCTTCTCATTCGGTGAGCAATTCATTAACAAAATGTGGTAAGAAATGTAAAGAAGGGTCAATATTTTATAAAAAAGTAAAGAGAAATCTGTAATAAGAAATGGGTCAATGAATTTCTTCACATTTTTGACAAAGTTACTAAAGAGTTTTTACGCATGGTAGCATATAATAATTTAATCAGCAAGTAATGATGGATTCAAATCATACTCACTTGATAACAAGAAAGTTATTGAAAGATTGCTTAAATAACAATTCGCTAAAAAGAGAAAGATTTTCAGGACAGATATGCTAAAAATAGTCGATTAGTATACACAAAAGTAAAGAAATCTTGCAACTGATGTTATAAAAAAAGTTCTCAGATACAATACCAAAAAAGGTAAATATTACTACGTTGGAGATAGACTTGGAAATAATATGTGTAATTATGAGTAACTTCAAGTCGGTGCCCCAATAAAACTAAGTGAATGGCAATAGATTGTAGTAAATAAAATTTTCACCTAAAAAGTTTATACGATACTTCCAAAACTGATAAAAATTGCCCAAAGAGGTCTTATGTAAGACATGGAGATGGTTAAGATAGTTTCTAACCTGTCCATAGGTTTTTCATTATTGAACAAAAAATAAAAATCACAACTTAAACAATCAACAAGAAATTTCATTAAATAAATTTCTGATGTAAGTGAAGATGTCTATTACGTATTGGCTGCTATTAGAGATAGATTCGAATTGGATATGGATGATTTATAAGAACAAGGACAGAAAGGCAGAAAAAAACAAAAACTAGATTTAATAACCGAAATAAGAGACAAAAAATATCGTTAAATGAAATAAAGACAGGATAAAATTCTCAAGTAATGGTTGAAACATGCTGATGAAGCTGATAATCTCTTATAAGAAGACACTAAAGAATAAAACTTCTGCCATATCTGCAAATAGAAACCAACCCAAGCAAACAGACTTGTGTATTTATGCAATTTCACTCGAAACAATGTCGTCTCTACGTTACTAAAATCTTAAGTTACCGATTTGGATATGAACATTTGTCTTCATAAAGTCCATGAACAATGTTATGATAAAGTCATGAACAAGAGACATTGTCCATTATGTAAATTTGAAGTTAATTGTTATATTCCTGAAAAGCCACTCAACGATGAGTCTTATACTAAAAATTGGTTAAGAAATTTTGAGAATATCGTAACTAGAATAAATTTGGAATCGGGTAAAAGTTTCAGTTCAGATTGGGCGACTATCTTCTTGACTTATTTAGTGTTTAGTAGAAGTTTTAGAGTATTGCTCAAAAATACAGAGATTCAACAAAAACAACTAACCAAAATTGATTAGCTATTAATGTTACATTATAAAAATCAACTTTCTAAATGGCCTTAATTAGCTAAGCAAGCTATCAAAAGGGCATAAAAGACAGTAAAAGGTCAAGTCGCTAGATAATCAAACATTAAAAAGAATGTAAAGTCATTAACTTTAGACTTAGCATTACAATAGATCACTCAATAACCATTCAAAAATGAAAAAAGAATTGAGAAAAAAATCAGATAACTAATCAATTTTGTAGGTCAAGCAAATGCATAAAAGATTGTTGAAGGATTTTAATATTGTAGAAATAGTGAAGCCATTAAAGAAATATTATCACAAAGTATGTCAGAGGACAATGAAGAAACAACATAACTTTTCAAATTGAAATAATTACCTCAATCTGCTAAGTAATATCTACAAAAAACTACAATTTTGTGCCCAATGTGCAATAAGTATCAATCCACAACTTGGCAATGTCTATTCTGCGATAAAGTATCTTGTGGAAGCTGTATAAATGACTATTCGCATGTAGATCGTGATCATAGAGGCAGCTCAATAATACTTTACCTGAATGATGCTGAATATAAATTGGTTCATTAAAATAGAGAAGTTTAAAGAGACAGTCTTTACAGAAATTAATATTAGGAAGGATGGAAAAGAAATAATAAGCCATAGGGATGGAAATGTTGTACTAAAGAAATGTAACAGTTCTTTGAAAATATTCTTCATTCAAGAAGTATCAAAAAAGTCAGTAATACAGACGATAACTCTGATGATGGAATGGGAGGTACTCTTTTTGGAGGAAATAGAAACTGGAACCAACGAAGAATGGAGTAAAACTAAGATTAAGATGAAGATAATCAGGATTATAGAAATCATGATGAAGATGAAGAATAAGAATAAGATTAAGAAGAAGAGGAATGATTAACATTCTAAAAAAAATGATTTTTATGTCATTTTTATAAATATTTTTTACATTAATATTTTAACTTTTATTTTAACTTTTTATTTTAATCTGATAATTTGACTTTAAGACTTTTTTTAATAAATTCTCACTAATTATCATAGAAATTTAATCATCCTTTATAAAAGACTTAAGAAAAAAATGACCTCCCAACCAAAAATTGAAAATTTTTTAGAAACTGTCTACGTTGATGCATTTAGAAAAGCCGTTCAAAAATAACTAGATTAGACTATATTTAGAGGAGAAATAGAAAGAAAATTGAGAAAATAAAAAATTAGATTTAAAGATTTTTAGTAAATTGTACTCTACAACAAAAAAGACTGGCTTGAAGATATATTATAAATTACAAGAGATATTAAGTTGGTATATGAACAAAAAGAATCATTTGAGCACAAATTTTAAAAAAGGATGAATGAACATTTCGGAAATAAAAATTTGTAAGTCTTGAACCAACAAAAATCTAAGTCATCAGCAACAATAAAAGTAACAACAATGTACAAAAATAGAAGCCATCAAGATTGGAATTAATAAAAGTTGAAAAAACTTCAAAATACAGCACTAAAAAATACAGTTTATATTTTAGGTTTAACAAAAGGAAATGGAATCATAATCGAAGGAAAGTACATTTTGACCTGCGCTCATGTCTTTATGAACTAAAATGATAAAATCTGGAAATATAGGTGCTTTGTTACCGGAAATTTATCATATGGATTGGTAAAAATAGACCCACATGATCTATTTATCGATAAAGATATTGCGTTTGCAAAAATAATAAAATTCTACCCAAAATAAGAAAAGTTATAAAAATTCTTTCTCAAAATTCCAAGTTAACTAAAATTTCAAAATTCGTTCTAACCCCTCAAATGTATTCAACTCGGTCTTCTCTTTAATAATGATCCATCTGAGACTTAAATAAAAACCTTTGAATCTGCATAAGGCTTTATTTAAAGAAATCTTTATCAAAATTTAGCAGACCATCGCTTAGTTGATGAGATGGGATTACTGATTCATAATTGTTATGGATTATGGGGAACTTCTGGGAGCCCTTTGTGGTCAATTGATGGGGAACTTTTAGGAATCCATAACTCATGGAATGAAAATGGGTATAATGTGTCCATGATCGTCCACGATGATTAGTCAGAACAATTTAGGGTTGTTAAACAGTACTAAAGAAGGGCCATCGGTATTCATGTTTTAATTGACCTACTTGAAGATTGGAAGTCAAGATAAAGAATTTTCAAAATTGAAAATCGTGGTCTCCCTGAAAATGAGGTCGAACAACTCAATTCGACAAACAAAAAGGTTAAAGCATAATGAGGATAAAAAATTAAGAGGTTAAGACTTGTTTTTCGAGAGATTTGCTGATTTTTTTATTATTTTTAAGTTAAAAGATGTTTTTTATAAAATTCAAATGAATTGAAAGTTATAAGTTGGTGGAATTATATTCAACTCAAACTAAATATTAATTTAACCACTTAATATTTATTAATCAAAAAAATCAACAAAGAAATGTACAACAAAGAATTCCTCAAGTATGAAAAACTTAAAAGTGAACTCGATATGATAAAGAACCTTTGTGCCAACCAATACTTTTCTGTCGAAAAATGCAAAGGCGAAAAAGACTGTGGCAAGAAACATGTCGATAGATGCTTTTATCCATGCATCCATTACTACATGGGCAACTGTAAATACGGATTCAGCTGCCATTTCTCTCACGCTCTTAAAAGACAAATCAATCGCCCTGAACCATCTAAATAAACTTGCAAAAAGTTGTACTATGAAAACTATTGTCCCGCCGGATCAAAATGCAGATTTTCTCACGATCTCAGAGAATACCCATGCGTTTACAACTCAATCTCAAAATGTAAATTCTCCGATGCTGACTGCAGATACTCACATGAAAAAAAGCTCGATGTCCCAATCGTATGTTTTTTTAACCTTATGGGTGGATGCACCAACAATCAAAACTGCGAAAACGCCCACAACATCGATAATGTCATTAAGTATATTTCCTACGATGGACCTCTCTGAAAGCCGTGATCTTTATACAACATTTATTAGAAGTATTTATTCATTTTTATTTCTTGATCATTCAAATCCATTCAAAGAAATTTATTGACTTTTTAGATAAATCAATAAATTTGAAATTGTTTGATTTTTGATTCATACTTTTTGTTTTATCAATATGATGAAACTAAATTTAGTAATAAATTAAAAGAGATCATAAAATTGCACTTTTAGTTAAAATCAAAGAAACTTTATAATAAAAATTGATTTTTTAAATAATAAAATCGAAAAAGTCCTAAGTCAAAAAGATGAATACGAAAGAAATTAACTAATTAATATCCCCATTCTAAATTTATTACGATGAAGGATCAAAGCGCAACTATTATTTCAATACTTAGACTCAGTAATCTCTTTGGCAACTACCTAAATAACTCCATTAACGAGTACAGACATATCTAACTCAACTCAAACCGAAAACTCCCGAGCTGCGACTCAATATCTACAAACACATACCTAAGTAATACTTCAAGAAATAAAAAGGAAAATGGATTTCTTTCACTGATACAAAATAACGACCCGCAAGAAAACAAGTATAAACAAATTTAGCCAACAATTACACATATAAATAAGGCGATGAATAGTATAACTTTTGGTATTCAAAGTATATTTGTTCAAAAGATGAAAAATAAAAAGAGGCCGCATTAACAAGATGTGATCCAGAGCTAGATGTTGGATATACAGCTGCTGATCTATTTAATGAAAAAAGTGGAGCCTATTTTTGTCTATTTTTTGCAAGGGGTTGCTGTGCAAATGGAGTAAATTGTAAATATTATCATCGTATCCCTTCATTAGAATAATGTTCATTAATCGACCAATCGAAGGATATTTTCGGAAGACAAAGATTTAGCACATACAGAGAAGATATGAAAGGTGTAGGCTCCTTTACAAAATAAACAAAAGCTATTTATGTTAGTTAGTACAAGTTACCAAATAATTAAAATGGTGTTACACAAATGTATGAAATCTTACTAAGACATTTCTCACTTTGGGGTGATATCTAAGATATCAATATTTTACCTCATAAGGGATATGCATTTATCAAATATGCACATAGATGTATGGCCGAATATGCCAAATAAGCAATGACTAATCAGGCCTTAGATAGTAGTTAAGTACTTACCATAAAATGGGCCAACTAGGATCCAAATCCTAGAGTTGGATAGATTGTCTAAAAAGAATAAAGATCGATGTTAATAGGAGCCCTTGATAAAAAACGTAAAGAAAAAGAGAAATAATAAAAAAGAAAAAATCTTAAGTAAAAACGTCATAAAGTTGTTGCCAGTATGATGAAAAACTTCAGATCTTAATGATTTTTTACTTATTTTACCTAGTTTTTGAATTTTATATTTCGTTGTTTTTCGTAATAATTCAAAGAATTTATTTTATTACAAACTTTTCATGCAGTTTTCCAACATTACGAAATACACATTTTCTCACAACAAAACTTTGCAAATCGCATGAGAATAATTTCTAAGTCCTAACCTCAACTTTTTATTGAAAAATAATGACTGACAGGAAAATAACATCATAACCTAAAAATCCAACTTCACCCATTTTCAATAACAAGGAAGTAAAAAACCGCCAAAAAGATCAGGCCCCATTTCTAACACTTCCTGCAACTCAAAATAAAAAAACAAGTCGACAACCATTTACCTCAACAAATTGAGAAAGCTTATTTAAATAATTCTTTTTAAAAAAGGTCTATGAAATTAGAAAAGGACTGATTTTAGAGATAAAAAGTGAAAAAGAATGAATGTAATGCTTAAAAAGATAAAGGAGAAATTTTGAATAAGAGCTTCAGAAATAATAAATAAATAAGTTCCTACGCACTTAAAGGTATGACCTATAAGACCCATAATGACAATAAATACAAGTTCATATAAAGATTCCGAAAGTGTAAAAAAATATTCTTTCTAAAAAATTCTATGACATAATCTGGACCCATCGTTCAAAATGTCGTCTCATTCGCTAAAATGAACATGGACAATCCCTAACTTGATTTAAAGCTTATAGCCGAGAAAGTATAAAATTCTCGATATAACAAAAAAAGATTTCCTGCTGTCATATTGAGAAAAACTGATCCTAAAAGTACCATATTAGTCTTCAAATCTGGTAAAATGATCATCATTGGATCTGAGTCTGAAAAAGATGCTGAAAAAGTGGCAAGGAAAACCGTTCGTGACATCTCCAAAGCCCTCAGTATCAAAGCAAAGATCAGTGACTTTAAGGTTACCAATATTGTAGCAAATGCTGAAATTGGATGGCCAATCGATATTGTAAAGATTGCTGATGAAAAAGAAGGACTTAAGGATGAAAGTTTTCCAGGAGTTGTCTATAGAGGTATTAAATAAGTCAAGGCGGCTCTTTTATTCAGTTCTGGAAAGGTTGTATTCACTGGAGCGACTGAAAGAAGCTCAATAGAGACAGCCTTCATCCAACTGAAGAAAAAACTTGAAAAGTTCAAGAAGAAAACCTAATGAAATTTTTCATAGGAACATCTCTTCTTTTATTCAAGTGCAATTTTTTATATTCTTTTTTTCTTTTACTACTCAGTTAATCAATATATTTTAGAAGAGTCATTGAGATTCTTGATTAAAACTTTAATTTTTTAGGCAAATGTTGCTCAACTTATCGAGCATTAGCATTTATTAAGTATTTTTTATTTATGATTGCTAAGTCCAAAAATTAAGTTAAATTATTGAATTCTTAAACAGTCAATCCATAAAAACATAAAAAAAGATAGAAAAAAACAAATAAAATAACTTAAAATCAAAGAGGCTCCATGATTAAGGAAAGATCTATGGAAATTTATAAAGCTTAAAAAGAAAGAGACTACAATAGTTCTAATTTATGATGGATATTGATTTTTTAATTTTCTATATTTTTTATAAATGATTACAATAAATCAATCTAGCTTAAAAAAATAAATAAAAGTATTTAAAAAAGAAAATAAACAATCTGGTTTCAATTAAAAAGTACCAAAAAGTTTTGATATTTAAGTAAGATTGAATTTATTCATTACTATAACTACATAATTGGCTAGCTTTACGTATCGCTAAATACATGAACTTTTTTCATTTATTTGGCCAATATTTTGATTTCTTCTTAATCTTTCCAATCTTTATCCTACAATGACTTTTTGTTAACGTTAAATTTGTTATCATTTGCAAAAGACTCTAAATTGAACTTTTTTGTTGAGTAAAGCTACTTTACATCAAACCATTCTTTTTAAGATTTTTCCTGTTTTTATAAATTTTTTGATTCCGTTTATAATTACATTTTATCTTTATTGAAAATCAGCTAGAAAGACATAGGCATATTTTCGAAAATGATTTGTCGATATTGACTCCTTCTAAAATGATACCATACCCCAGCCTTTCTATTAAGTTAATTATTTGGTACAAATCCAATGTTTGGCTCGATCAAAACGTATTTAAGAGATTTTACTAATGTCTCCAATCTATTTTAAGAAAAAAATACTTTTTAGTTGGATTCCACTCTATAACTAATTACGGGAAAATGATCTCCAGAGTTTCGATATTGATGTTAGGATGAAAGATTCTCCTATCATTATAAATTTTTGGCCTTTTTACTAAATCGATGCAGCTAAAATAAATTTTGGGTCGAAATTCAATTTGATCAAATATTCCTCTTTTGGGCCTAACGTACATTTCAACAGTAATTATCTTGTCTTGCTCTCGTAAAATATTGTTTATGTAAAAGTCAGCATTTTCGTCTGTTAAGGAGTATTGGAAACTCGAAAGTTATGAATCTATCCATTTTGCTATACTCGATTTCTTCTAAGAATTTTTTTAACTAAGTTATGAGTCGATCATTTTATTTAGTTATGCTTTTCGCTTTATCCTCAACATCAAAAACTTTGTAGAATGGAGCCGATCGTAGAGTAGATAATTCTGAGACGGATTTGAATATTTTTTAGATGATTTTTATAGAGTCAATTTTTAGATTATAAACTAAAATAGTCATTTTAATATCTACAAATTAACTGTCTACGATTTATTAAAAAAATTATTATACATAAGAAATTACAATTTTGACTGAAATCATTTTTATCTGTCATTTGATTGCTATCTTTATAAAACTGACTCGTATGCAGATTCTTTAACTTGAAAGATTCATTATTGACAAAAAAATCTGCTAAAAAGGCTTTTTCTTGATTTTTATTTATTCTAACTTTACTTTTTGAATTTACTCAACGACTTTCTTTAAGATTAAGCTTCCATACTTTATCCTTTTTCATGGCTTTTTGTGAAAAGGTGTTCATGATACGAAATGACAAATTATGTTGGCCTTTTAGAAGAACTTTTTTCGAGATCAAAATTTAAAAAGTTCTTTTTCTTTGTAGGAGTAATAAAATTATGATTTTATTCTTTTTATTTTTACTCTAATTTTATTTCTAGTTTTTGCCGAAATTAAATTTCTTTCATCAAAGATTCATCCTTATCGCTACTTTCAGATTCATAGAACTTCATTTAGGAATTTTATTACAAGATTTTTGGATTTTTTTTAGGCCTCTTTTATCTTTTATTACTTTTTGATTTTTTAGGATTTTAGTTTTTTTTACTTTTCATTTTAGGAAGACTCATTTCCTCAATTTAATTTTCTTAAATTTTTTTGTTTGAAAGTAATATTGATTTTTTTATGGAAGCAATCAGATTATCAAACTTTTTTTTCAACTTTCTTCGAGAAGAACTGTCTAATCCTTCAAATAAATAGCTTGGCTTCAATTTTTTATTTCTTTAAAACTTTTCAAGTATTTGGCTGGGACTTTTATCAATTAATTGTTATTCTGAATTTGAAATTAACTTTGAAAGATATGGAATTAGCAATTAAAGGTACTTTTTTCTTCGATTTAATTCAAATTATTGAATTGGTAAAAAGCAGCCATTATGTTATTTCGACTCAGGATGATATTTTTAAAATTTTACAAGTTTGAAAAAAATTTATGATTGTTTTCTACTTTTTTTCAATTAAAATGTCATTTTATAGGAGCAAACCTCATAATTCTCACAAAATAGATAGAGCTAAATTTAGATAAAATAAATCATACCTTTTTTCCTTATGATCGTTTTATCAATTTTATTTATTGACTGATTTCAATAAATTCACGCAACTCTAAAATCTGTTCTAAGAAAAAATTAAACGATAAAACATACTTTCTGTATAAAATTTGTTTAGAGCTGGGATTTAGAAATTTTACAACCAATTCTCCAATTGTTCGAACGACTTTTCTTCCTCGAGTTCATTTAATAGATTTTCAACTTTTTTCTCTGACTATCTTTCGTACTAACGATTATTTTCACCTTTCATTTGCCGTAATTAGTACAACTTAGTTTCTCGAAAGGGCCAATGACGAATCAAAAAGTTTATAAGATGTTGAGTTCATTTTAATCAAGATTTACTAGATCTTTGAGCTAAAATTTTAGTCAATTTATAATAATCTCACTTTATTTATATATTAAATTTTCCTTTTTAATTTATAAAAAAGATAGATTTTCTTATTAAAATCAAATAAAAGTTTAAGGGGTTGGGGTTGGGGT
>JGI26524J50256_1001841_pt1 | contig 15082 bp, 10 predicted proteins | sample ThiBio_inoc_plan_FD_50256 | JGI IMG/M metagenome (IMG submission 50256) | reverse complement strand
CGGCGAGTTTGAGGCGCTGGTGCAAACCGCCGGTGGGCGGCTCCCAGCCAGTGGTCCGATGGGTCAACACTTCCCGGACATGCAGGCCAAGCGGCGCGCAAAGCTCACCTGGATCTGGCACGAGATGAACGAGGCCAGCACGGATGTACGGCACCAGCTTGAACAGCAGCAGGACGTTCTTGAGCGTCTGCATTTTGTGGCCGGCTGGCGAGTCGATGGGGCTGAATTCGGGCTTCAGGCTCCTCCCCAGGAAAAACGGGTTCACGAGCACGATCTCGTCGACGTACGGCAGCCAGCCCACCACCGCCGCCTCGATCGTGCGCGGATCGGCCAGGCCGATGTAGACCGAGCGCAACTTCTTGGGATGGGGGCGCGGCAGCAGCGCGGCCAGGTCCGTGTCGTCGGGCCACAAGCTGGCGAAGACGTTGTGGATGCGCCGAACCTGGTCGTCGCTCAGGGTGCGGCGCACGTCTTGCCAGGACGCGCCGTCATGCAGGCCGAGGATGCCCGTGACGGCGTTGCAGAACATCAGGTTGCGCTCGCGCAGGCCATAGACTTCCCACGGCGGACGCTCGGCGACGGGCAGCCGCTGGCAGCAGTCCTTGTAGGCGTAGGCGCTGCCGCAGCCGCAGAAGTCGTTGGCCGCGATGTTCTTGCGCGGCGACTTGCGGGTGAGGAACTCGTGGGCCTTGGATCTGCGGCCATGCTCGTCCCAGTACCCGGAGCTGCCGTCTTTATAGCCGACATAAATCTCTCCGCCGAAGCGCCAGAGGTCTGCCTTGGGCAGCAGCACCTTTGCAATCTGCGCCCACGAGCCTCTGAAGTGGCATTCTGGGTAGAGCCATTCCTTGTTCGCAGCTGCGATGCAGCGCTTCGCACGCGACTTGAGTAGGTGGTTGATGGCGATCACCTCGTCGCGACTCAAGCGCCGGTCACGGATGAAGGCATCCGTGCGCGCCATGCCCACGCCATGGTGCCTAGCGTTCGTGCGCAGCCGCGTCAGGTCTTGCCGGTCGGGTTCCTCGGCGTATTCCAGGTGAGTGAAGATCAGGCAGGTGTTGGCGTCCAACGCGAACACGGTCTGCGTGCCCAGCGACGCCACCATCGGGTCCAGCGGGTATGCGCAGTCCGGGGACGTGGGATCAACCTGCAGGTTGTAGACCGTCACCGGGTGGTCCGTCACGATGAACTTCACGTCCGAGTCAGCCGCCGAGACGATCTCCCGAACGCCCTCGGCCCACATCGTGCAGTGCATCATCCGCAAGGCTTGCATCTCCACCATCAGTTCGATCTGGTCGAGCGGTCCGTAGCACGAGCGGATCCAGTCCAGGCCCTTGGGCGTACGCAGCTTCTGCGCGGCCATGTGCTCGAAGAAGTCCTGGAACGACTTGTGGACCTCGACGGGTTCGCCCTGCGCGAAGGCGCGCACCGCCTTCGCGCCCTGGTCGTCGATGGCACCGAACAGGTACTTCTCGATGTCGTCGTTGACGACGGAGCCGAAGTGCGTGGTGTAGAGGTCGTACTCCACGAAACAGTTTTTGGTGCCCCATTCGTGCAACGCCGTGCGGGGCACCTGCCGACCGTCGGGCAGCGTGTTGCGGTCCGGATCGCGGTTCAGGTGGAAGAGACGCGACTGGCCCGGAGCGAGGAATCCACGCTGGTACCACTGTGGAACGTAGTGGTTGTTCCGGGTCTGTTGGTCGGTCATCCGCTCACTTGGGTGGTTCGGAGCGTCTATTGTGCCCGGCCAGTGTCGCCTATCGGCCGCCAAAATTTTCTGCGGCGAGCCCGGAAGCATCCATTCTTAAAGTGAAAGACGACTTCGAGTAGGGCTTGCACCTGCTGAACCCCGATCGCCGATTGGAGCGAGTCGTGCGCGGTATCAAGCGGCTGAGCGCGATTCGGAACGGGCTGGCACATCGGCTCGACGCCCGCGTGACTGACGGCGACGTGGAGGTCTTCCTGTCCGATGGAGCGTTCAAAGCGATGCGGATAGAGAGTGCCAAGACTGGGACACCATTGAGCGACCCGTTGGATATCCTTGAGGCGTTTGCTCAACACGTCAGTTCGGCACTGCAGCACGAATTCAGCGCCTTCGGCAATGCATTCTCGAACGCGCACGACATTGTTCTCTAGGTATATTCATTATCGCCCTGGCGGGTAGCTGCCAAGGCACCTAAGCCAAATTGACAGTGGCGTGGCAGGCAAACGATCTCTTTAAATTTCCACTCCCAACTGATGTCTGTGACAAGCCCCGACCTGACTGCGCTGCGACATGCCTTGCTCGACCTTCCCAGTTCCGGGCTCAATGGGTTCGAAGGACTCCTTGCCACGGTGTTCGCGAAGATCTTGGGCGTTCCATTCCGGCTTGCCAAGTCTGGCTCTCAGTTTGGGGTGGATGGTAAGACATCTGATCCGGCATTCCCTGTCGCCTTCGAAGCTAAGCGATACCGGGACGATGTACCTTCCACAGAAGTACTGAACAAAATCGGGGCACTGGCAATCCGCGAAGACCCTGTCGAACTATGGGTCCTAGGGACTACCGGCATTGTCGCGAGCCAAGTCGCTGATGACCTCGATGCCCTAGCGAAGATTCACGGCTTCGCTACGCTGATCTTGGACTGGCAGCCGGACGCTCCACGGCTGGCCGCGGTGCTCGCGGAAGCCCATGTCGAAGTGGGCAAGTTCCTGCATCGAAATTTGCCCACGGCGGGATTGGCGGACAAAGCAATTGCTGAACTGCAGATGCTCTCCGGCCGCGTTGACCTAGCGGACATAGCCCGTTCGGCGCTGCGCGAATTGCGCACAGCCAGCGTCGCTACACCGATGGCTCAAGATGCCAATCGCAGGTGGCTTGTCGAAACTCTCTCCAATCGAGTCAGAGCCAAGAGCCGGCTCGGCCAGGTTCTCGCGCCACTGGATGAAGGTGGCCCCCAGGTGTTGACCCGAATCCATCTGAAGGACCAACTACACGCCGCACTCGAAGGGCCCCCAGAGGCGCGCCTAGTCGCTGTACTCGGCGATGAAGGAAACGGCAAGTCGTGGCTCGCCGTCAAGGCTTGCATCGAACTGCCTGCCGCGCCGCTAGTGGTGGTGTTCTCGTCAGAAGAGTTCGTGGCGATTCCCGAAGGCGTGAAATGGGATGTGGTCCTCGCCCAGAAATTGCTTACACAGACCGAGAATTCCGCCGCCAGCAATTCCGAGGCGCGGTGGAAACGGCGATTCGAGCGTTGGCGCAACGCGGAAAGCACTCCTTCTCCTCGGTTATTGGTACTTGTCGATGGTTTGAATCAGCGTCCCGCCATCAGTTGGGGGCACCATCTCGATAGCCTTGTGCTGCACACTTACGAGTTGGGCGGCTGCACCGTGACTACGAGCCGGTCGGAGTACTTCCGTCGGTATGTCGAACCAAGGCTGATCTCGCCAGTCACTTCGGTCGCCGTGCCATCTTGGTCAGCGCCAGAGCGAGACCAGATCCTCGCAGGCAAAGGCGTAGTGGGCGCAAAGTTACAACCCGCCGTAGCGAACTCGCTCCTCAATCCACGCCTGCTTGGAATCGCGCTCACGCTGTTGGATGCCGATACATTGGAAAGTCTGGAGGCCCTCAGCGTAACCTGGTTGCTTTTCGAGCACCTTCGGATGCTTGATCGCGAGCGGTCCGACAGCCACTCGGCTGTGAAATTTGCCGACATGCTGCAAGGCCATGCAATAGGTGTCCTGGCGCGTGTGCGCTCGCAAGTCACCGACGACCTCATCGTCTTTGACAATCTCGAACCTGCGGCGGAAGGACGCTTCTTTCAATGGGTCGAAGGTGAGCCGCACCGCTACACATTGCGCGAGCAAGGCCTTATATATGCTCTTGGCCTTGCTGTCATCGAGGAACTGCGCGCAGCGGTACGCAATGGCAGGGATGTCCAAGAAGCGTTGCGAACCGTCCTGGAGCCAATTGCAGCGCTGGATCAGACCGCCGATGCCATCATGGCCGCGCTTACCATCGCATGCTTGGACGAGCAGGTGTCCGCGCATATCGGCGTGGCGCTCCTAGTCGGCTTCACTCAATTGCAAAACCCGGATGGTGGGCTGGCCGCCTCGTTGGCGGGGCTCGCACGCCGCAGAGTGCGTGTCTTTTGCGAAGCCTGTGAAGTGTTGTGGATGGCTCCAAGGTCAACGCCCAACGCCGACTGGCTGGAGGTCTCGCTCCACGCCATCAAGCACCGTACGGAAGCATGGAGGGACATACAGCCCTTCTTGGAGAAGTGGCTGCGCTACTGGTGGCCGGACATCGGTGTCGACTACAAGGTTCGGCACGCCCAAGAGGCGCCTGATGAGAAACAGCGTGAGGCAGAGGCAGAACGCGACCAACGGATTAGCAATTTGAATGAGGTCGAACGTGAGTATCTGTCCCAGTTAATACGCCAGCGGGAGGATCCGCATCGATTGATGCAGCTTGCCCTTCAAATCTGCGCCCAGATGCCTTTGGAGAGTCTTGCAAACAGTCTCGTCTGTGCGAGTTTTTCATTGGCACTGACACCCACACATTTTTCGCCAGGCGATGAACTTTCTAGCTTGATTCTTTTTAATCGCTGCGATTGGTTCGCCACTCGGGACCAGTTGATGACGCACACATTGCGTCTCATGTCACCTGGCACGTCTATATCCGGGCAGTGGGCAGCCGTTAGGCTGTTACGTGCAACAGGGTCGCTCGTCGACTCCGCCGAAGCCTACAAGCTCGTCATCGAACTGACCAAAGTTCGCGAGCCGTTTGCTTCCTGGCGTCGCGTAGAGTCATACTGCGCGACGGACCCATGCGATCCTGACAGCGAACATCCTGACAATATTGACGCGACGGTCCGAAAATACGCTCAGTTGGATGTCGACAAGCTCAAACTCGTCATGGGCATGACGGAGTACGATCACTTCGTTGAGGACGCATTGCCCGGCTTGGCCCGCTTTTCGCCGGAGGTCGCTGTGCGAAAGCATCGCGAGTTTCTTACTGCGTTGCCGAGCCGGCGAGGCCACCCACTGCGCCAGGGAACTTGGGCTGCTCTAGATGACGCAGCCCTGATCGAGGACGATTTGGCCGCTCGCTTGCTGGCGCTAAGCACCTCTCTAGCCCTTGATTCTGCTGGCGTCGACAATGCCTCCGTCGACCATGTGCAGCAAGCACTCTTGCTTGCTGTTTTTCCACATTTGTCCCCACAAGAGCAGTTTGTTGGCGTAGATGCGATTTCCGATCCAAACCGCATCTGGCTGGAGCTGTTACGGCTCGCCAAGAATGGTTCACCGTTGCAACTGATGGACATCGTACGCTTACGCGACCCGTGCGATCTGCGCGTAGCGGTCCCTCTGGCCTTGGCTGGCGGTATGAGTGATGGACCTCTTCCTGGCTTTGCGGGCGTGTTGCCAGAGTTGCTGGCCAGCCCTCATTCGCTTGTCCGATCCGCAGCACTCCATTTGGCAAAAATCACTGGCGACGCCGATGCTCTGCGAGCCATCGTGGCATCGGGGTGGACGTACATGGCGGTTTCCCGGTCTGCCCTTGAGTACATCATCGGCTCCGAAGCACTCATTGAAGCTGCCAGGAGTGGTGTGGTCTCCGCACAAGCGATCTTTCCGCGCATCGCTCCCGAGACTTTCGGCTATGCCTGTACACGGCTCGATGACGCCGCTATTGAACAATTGGCCGCGATGCTGGACGCTTGTGTGCGGACTACATCAGCTTGCGACATTCTTCTTCCGTCTGTAGGGATCGTCCTAGCGGTTACGCGGACCACTGATGCAGCCGATGTCAGGTACAACCTTGAAGAGATCAACTCAAAACCCAAGCACTTGAAGGAGCAGTTGAGAGGCCTTTACGAAAGCGAATCGGACTTTGACGCGAGACAGAGGCGGCTGCATGATGCCTATGATGCCTTTGCGAACCAACTCACCCCACAAATGGCGGCGGTCGTGCTGAAAACCTTCCGCCTCGAGGAAATCCAGTCCATCTTGCGGGTAGCCCCCGGCTTAGTGCAAAGCTGGATCGATCTCTTGCGAGGAGCTACCGAGCCTGGACGGCGGGCGTTGCGTAATTTCGGTATTTACTTGGCATGCGCTCTGACGCACGGTGAGATGTCAGCTAAAGGGAGCGAGCTACTGAAGCTCCTCCAGGAAGAATCGTCCTTTGTGCGAGTGCGATACACGCTGGCTGGCCTCTCATTGGAGGCCGTGGCGCTCTGGCGGGCGGCTGATGGCCTGGAGATCAACCGACTTCGGTTCGCGCGGCTGGATACCTGCGCCAATGATCAAGAGCTCTCTCTCGAAACCGCAGCTGCAATTTACGCCAGCAAGGTTGTGATCCTAAAAGCTTATGTCCATGAAAGGCTAAGTTCACCACTTCCTGTTGACCTCGCGCGTGCAATCACGGTGGCGGGCTTCTCTAACGACGCACTTTTTGCGAGCGAGGTGATCGCAAGCTTCGATGGTGACGAAGGTCTTCTTGTCACGGCCGCACGGTCCAACCGGTATGCGATGGACCGGTATCGATGGAGCAAGCACTGGTTCGACAAGATGCTGGCCGCCGGCACCGTTGAGGCTTTCTGGGTAGCGGCCGTCCTTTTTCTCAAGGTGGTGGACGCCCGATTCGATGCGGAGCACAAGGACACACCGGAAGGGACCGAGGTGTTTAACACCTGGTGGTGGTCCGTGGAGCGACGTCTTGAACGGCGTTTTGAGAAATGGTCCAACAAACGAAAGAAGACGCTTTTCGGTTCGAAGGTTCCTGACTCGATCTACTTGCCGTAGGCGCGATGAGTAACGACAGCTCAACTGGCTTGGGCTGCTGACGGTGGGTGTGAATAGGTGCTGCCGAGCCAATTGGGTCTGTCGGCGATTTGAAGAGCAGTTATCTGCCCTGGGGTGCAAACGGTTTTGATTCGCCTTCAAGGTACCTGACAAGTGAAGGTCATGTTGCACTCAGACCATCGGCTAGTGATTACATTTTCGCTTCCGATACAACAATGTCGAAGAGCTGAAGAGCCCAATCATCATTGATGAACCGTCGGCCGTGATTGACAAACCGCTCCAAGTGCTCTGGCCATAGCTTTAGTCGGCCACACGCCAATGCCATCAGTATCTCTGGCGTGGCATTTCCGCGCATTGACTCCCAGGCATCTACTTCAGCCACCAAAATCGCTAGGACTTCAGCACTGCACCCCTCATCAACGGCGTAGTTCAATTCTTGAAGGTGGGATGCCCTGAGAAACGCCGCTCGCAAGATGGCGTCGTTGTAGTCTCTGAGATTACGCGGACATAGGGCTGCCAAGTTCACAAGGACCTGGCCATACACGCTTTGGTTCTTCACGACGGCACCTGGTAACTTGCCGGGAGGTGTCGCCAAGCCAACGTTGTTGCATCGAGCGGTTGCAAGTAGATTTGACACAACCGCAAACACATCAGCTTGCGAGATTTCGCTGAGATCGCCGTCGGTGTTCAGGTACACGAAGTCCGCAGCAATTTTCAGCGGACCATTCTTGCCTTCGATGAACAGCCCATTCTGACGGATGCCCGGCCCCAGTAGTTCCGAAAGCCGTGCCTGTAGCTCAGGAGCCAGGCGCTGATCCAAATCTGACGACATCCGTTGCAGCAGTTCAAGCTCCTGTGTCCAGGACGTGGGTACAGCATCCAAGTTCGGGAGCATTAGAGAAATTGCTGATTTGAAGGTGAACGTGTCGGCTCCTCGCTCACCGTAGCAGAGGAACATCTCAAGCTCCCTCAAGCTTTGGGCTGAGTCAACGATGGAGAGGACGCTGAGGTAGGCCACGTCGCCATGTGGCGCCTTCACCCGCATCTGTGCATTCACACTTCGAACTTTGGCGTGATCGTCGATAACCCCCAAGAACACCAAGACCCTTGCACCCTGTTGCGAAGGTATCGAGGCCAGTTGGTCGTAGCTATAGACCGGTGCGTTCTGGAACTGCGTGCTTAAGCCGGCTTCGGCAATGAGGAATGTGAACAGCGCGACATCCATGTCCACCAGAACGATGGCATCCAGCGGATTCGGCGTGAAGCGGCGCAGGAGACGTAGAGCCTGTTCTCGAATGTCGGTGACCTGTTCCAACGCGGCCTTTAGATCCAGTCGAATATTGGTCTTTTGCGTCGTTGTATGGAGTTCAACCGAAAGCAACCCCTTTCTCGCGAGCTTTTCCATCGCATCTCGGGCTTGTTTTGGCTGACTCGCAGAACTGATGCGCATGCGAGTGACATCTCGCTTTTCGAGCAGAAACTGGTCACCCTCAAGCGGGGCTGCCAGATAGCCTCGCTGACAAAATCTGCACTTGTCCACCTTGGCATTCACTACCGGTTCATACCCAAAGAAACGGTCCTTTGTGATGGTGAGATTGCAGGCCACTTTTCCAATCGTTCGCTCAGTCGGGGGAACGCCGAGCAGAAAGAGCGTGATGATTAGCGCCTCACATGCATTCTTTCGAACCAACTCGCCGGCCAAGCTCCCTGAGGTAGAGGCAGACAGCAAGAACAGATCGCTTGACCCAAGAGGCGGAAGGTTGTTGAGCCCACCATACGAACTGAAAGATTCAACTTCGGGGTCAGAGCTGCGCATCTCAGCAGCCTTCGCCACGCGTGCCATGGCAAAGGCGACACCAACCAGCGGGGCCGTGTCAACGAACACGCGCTTGATGTGCACATCACCGATCAACCCTAGGCAGAAGAATGCGATAGCGCCAATTGCTGCTGATGTGAGCAGTACATTGCTGGCGCGCAGAAACCTATCGGTGTGTTGCCCGGACAGCTTCGTGAAATGCACACCGGCAGGAGCCTTGACCAATCCGCCGCGGCTATCGAAAAGATCGAACAACCATCCGTGCACCAGTTCTGAATCAAGATCGGAAGACGGACCATCCTGCTCCCTGTGCTTTATCTTCCAGACGGCGCCGTCTTGACTGAAATGCAGCAGCGAGATCTTGTGTCCTGCTCGTTCGGGAGCAAAGCCACCAAACAGAGCCTCGTGTGCGACCTCCATACTCAGAAAGGGGCAAAGCACATAGATCCATGGGGTATTGGGCCGGCGAGCGAGGATGTCGCGAACATCTGAGCTTATTGTTGACGCTGCCAGATCAACAGTGTCATAGACCAGCAGGCAGGCGTCACCCTCTCTGTCAGTGGTGCGAAAGCGAGTTCGCAGGGCGAGTGCTTTCATGTTGTTAGCTGAGCGGAATGATCACCCGTATAGCGCTGCCCACGATGTCTTCGTGTGCGGTCGGCACTGCTACGACTCTCTTGGCCATGTCAAGCAGCCTAGGTCTCGGCCACCTGAATCGCGACCATTCGGAACCAGGCGGCTGCATCTGGGCCTGCAACTGCCCCTCGATGAACGTTCGATAGCCAAATGTGCGACCAGTTCGAATCTCGATTCGCCCGGTCAGCGTTTGTAGTGATCGAAGTACCTCGGCCAACCCGAGTGCGCGATGCGCAGGGCGCAGATCCGGTATGTCCTCATCGAAATGACGTTCAAGACACTTGTGCAGCACGCGCCACTCGAATTCAATGTCATGCTTGTCTTCTGAACGGGTGAAAGAACGGAAGTAACCGAGACCAGTATCGAAAACGGAAATCTCAAGGCAGTCCTTCTCTACTTCAACCAGCTTTCGACTGTCGTCTCGCATTGGTACCGTAATCTTGGTGCGCTTGAAGATCAGCCCACGCATTGCATTGGTACGGAAGCGCGTACCCCCAAGATCCGTCATTGCATGCACGTCCGTGTTCTCGAACAACTCCGCCACGATGACCCCGAGACTGCTGGCCCATTTAAATTGCTTGGCCGTGTCACCGGTGGCCTTCAGTTCCGTAGCCAACACTTCTTGCACGAGCGTTTCGAAATGGCTCCTCGGACGCAGAGCGCCTCCGCGGGGAAGGTACAACTGCTCAGGCCTGCCGTGGCCTCGGCTATCTGCACATAGCAACAACTGACTGGGCGAGAACAAGTCTTTGATCAATCGATGCCTGAGTACACCATCACGGGCGGCTCTTAGCATCTGTTCCGATTGTGATGGGTCGAAACCGGCTAGCTTGTGAGTGACGCCCTGAAGCATCAACGCGACACCCAACAGGGGCTGTAGCCGCACGATTTCAAGGAGCCGCCTACTGATAACAGGTGCCCACGACACTGTCACTGGAATACCGAGTCTAGAGATCGTGAGAAGTCGCTGAATTGCAAACACTTCACCACTCAGCTCCGGCGATAGGACCAACTCCTCGTAATTTTCAGGAACCAGTAGCTCTATGCCTGCATTAGATTGTTGTAGACCGCCGAGCGGAGCCACACCTTCCGAAAGCTCCAGCGGAAGAGTTAGGCATCGGGGACTTGTGTTTCCAGCTAGCATTGTTGGAACTCATGATATCCGATCGCACCTGGTTGCCAACAGCGTGAGATTGCGTCAATGACCGCTATGCGGTCACCGGCAATCTGCCTGCTCTTGGCCGAAAGTACAGGTTGGCCGCTGCGCCCAATCGTAGTCACCCGTACCGCCGCACTGCGCCCTTCCGCCTTGATGCCGCGCACAACATACCGGTGCTCCAAAAGCGCATGCTCTGGGTCCCTCAACTCGATGGGAGACCATCATGGAAACCTCAGGCAATACGGTTCATCGTGACCCGTGGAACAAGGGCAAGATCGTCGGGCAAAAGGCCCCCTTTAAGGTGAAGGACATCTGGGCCCTGCGCGTACGTCTGCAGATGGAAGGCCGGGTCCGCGAGCTCGCACTATTCAACCTTGGTATCGATAGCAAGCTGCGCGGATGTGACCTTGTTTCACTCAAGGTCCGAGACGTGTCCCACGGCGATCAGTTGGCTACCCGAGCCATCGTCATGCAGCATAAAACCAAGCGCCTAGTCCAGTTCGAGATCACGGCAGTCACCAGGGAGGCTTTGCAGGCGTGGATCAAGCAGGCAGCATTGAAATCCGACGATTTCCTTTTTCCCAGCAGGCTCCACGATTCGCCACACCTGGGAACGCGGCAGTACGCCCGAATTCTTGGGCACTGGGTAGATGAACTTGGTCTTGACCGTTCCGAGTATGGAACCCATTCGATGCGAAGGACCAAGGCAACTTTGATCTATCGACGCACCAAAAATCTCCGCGCCGTGCAACTGCTGCTCGGCCACTCAAAGCTGGAATCTACCGTAAGGTATCTGGGCATCGAGGTCGACGACGCTCTTGAAATCTCCGAACAGACGGAAATCTGAGGTGGCCACCTGAGGCGGCGCTTGCTTCGACACGGCGAAGCCGCCTTCAACGGAAGCTATGTGGAGTCCGTCAGAAGCATTGCTTTCGGCCAGAAGCAGCCGATCACCGCTTTGTCGCAGTTGGCTACTTTAAGCTGTGAGTGGTCTGTCGCCGGACGGCAGACTTGATGGGTCAGCGCGGCACACCTGAGGTACCCATCAGCGGTCGCTCATGTCGGCCAGCAATCGACCCTGAGCCGCCATCCAGCGAGAAGCTCGAAAGCCGTTCCTCATTGGCTAACATGGTCTGAAAACCTCGACTTCCTGCAGGCCCATGTCACGCGAGGTCGCAAACCGTACCTTGCACATAGGCATGCTCCGTGCGTAGGTTATAGTGCTTGTTACAAATTCGCTCGTGGATCTGATTCAAAAACCGTGCGGCGCGTAACGCAGGAGAGGCGGAGGGTTTCATGGCTGAATTTATTACTGTATTTTCGTCCAGCGCACCTGCTGTAAGCCCCTTGCGGCATTTCTTGCGTGCGAATTTAGACCGCAAGCGCCAGATATGGCCTGCGCTTTTTTGCGGTCTACATTACGTTGGGCATCAACACTCGGAAGCGTATGGACCTGAACCAAAAGCTCTATAGAAGTTTTGTCGCGCTGATAGTGCCGCGCGGAAAACGATCCTTTCGTTCACTTTATCGCCTTTTTCAAGCAGCGGCAGCTGCGTTGATTCTGGTTTTTGTTGTTAATCTATTTTCAATCGGGAAAAGCACATTCGGCGAGTGGGGTGATTTCTTCGGTGGAGTACTAAACCCACTCCTTACTTTTCTGATGTTTATGGGGTTGTTGATTACGATAGTGATTCAGCAAACTGAATTGCGGGAATCTCGCGTTGAGCTTAAGCGTTCTGCCGATGCGCTCCGTGACCAAAATGAAAGTCTGAGGAAGCAGAATTTCGAAAACACTTTCTTTCAGATGTTGGAAATCCACAATCAGATCGTTAACTCAATAGATCTCGTTAGTGAACAGGGAAAGGTCACCAAAGGCAGAGATTGTTTCAACGTCTTCTATACAAGATTTAATAAGATATATAGGGAAAACAAAGAAAAAGCGAACGGAAAGTACTGTGAAGAATCTACTGTAGAGCTAGCTTATCAGCTGTTCTGGAAGGAACATCAAACTGAGTTGGGGCATTACTTTCGCTACCTTTACAACGTGGTCCGCTTTGTTAAAGAATCGCAGCAAGTGGATGGACCATATCTACGCCTAATTCGTGCTCAACTTTCTGATCAGGAACTCCTACTGCTCTTCTACAACTGTGTTTCCCAAAACGGAGGGAACTTTACGACTTTGGTAGAAGAGTTTGCACTCTTGAACAACATCCCCAAAATTCGTCTTCTGCATAAGAAGCACGAGGCTATGCTTCAGCCCAGCGCATTTGGAGCGCAGAAAAATGTCCAACAAGACGTTGCAGCGGACGCCCGATAAGCGGGGCACCTCCGTTCCGTAGACCTCGCACGGGCGCCGCTGAACTCAACCTTGAGCGTCCGCTTTTACTCGCGACCAACGTCCGCGCTTGGCCGACTGACGACGGCCCGCGCCCGTTGACGGCCCGTCATAAACCGGACGCTCAGGGTGCAGCCCCGAAGGTCAGCTTTACGGTGCTGCGCTCCCAAGTAGCTAGGCCTGGCTTCGGCCAGAAACAGGCGGTCACGAAGGGCTGGAATACGTCGATGAAGGCGTGGTCGGATACGATCTCGCGACCTAAGAAGGGGAGACAGGATGAAATTCAAGAATCTTTCGCGATGGACTATCACGCCCGAAATCGAAGGCCTGCTCTTTTGCGCGCAGCGGCTAGATGAATTGGTCTGGGACTTCACTCTTGATACCCATAAGCCAATGTCCCTCAATGCCCCTTATTTGTGTCAAGAGGCGCTGGCGGTGATCGAGAACATTGAGGACGATCTGATTGACGCTGCGAATCTGAAGCCAGTCTTGGAGGAGCTGATTTGGAGTGTTCAGCATGACCCAGTTGCTAAAGCGTTGCTGGATCTTCCTATTGAAAGATACGTTAGCGTGGATGACGACGCAAAACTCTCTGAGCGTAAACGTCGGTTGAGTGCGTTGAGCAACACGCTGGGACCATTCCGGTATCTGCACGAGTGCTTTGATCAGCTCTCTGCAAACGTCAAAGCAATCAAGAAAAAGAAGATCGATGCGACCGCTCGAACGATGATTACAACGTTAATCAACATGGGCGTGAGCAAGAAAAGCCTACAGGTCAAAACGAATGCTTTCTTCTTTGCCATCGGGGCAGCTCCCATCACCAAGGCTGACCAGATTGATGATTTTTTGAAGACAATTTATCCATATGCGCACGAGTGCGACGTGTACTTCATCGTAAGCGACCTGATTAAGACAGTCGAAGAGTCCTCTGAGGCATTTGGTGTGAGCGTCATTGAAGAGCTGCCAGCTGATATTGCAGCATTACAGGCAGAGACACCAGGGTTTGAACGCGGTGCAGATGAGTGCTACGTCATGCTTGACTCTGTGCCTGCACTGGATGTTTTTTCGGCTCAAGAAAAGGCTGCACGTGCACTCGATAGGCTGAGCGACCTGTACACGCTCTTCCACCATCAACGCAAGATTACTTGGCGAGACACAGCACTTGTTAAGCAATGTTGTTTGTCCAAGCCGGTCGCTGCGGTGCTTACCAAAGGGGCAATGGAGAAGCCCTATGATTTTCGAACCGACAAGGCGTCAAAGGAGTTGAACCGTTTGATTCGCAACTTTGCGATCAGGGGGCCAAGTAAAGCTCGGTTCGATCGAGTTGCGGATCTGCATGGGATCTGCGTGTCCAGCGATGTGGTGGACAATCAGTTAGTAACACTTTGGACTTCGCTGGAGACTCTCATCCCATCCACGGCACATGGGGCGAAAATCGTAAATGTCTTGAATCAGATGACGCCATTTCTGATGAAAGCTTACATACAACGCATTGTCCAGCGATTTACGCATGACCTGATTACTTGGAAGCCTTGGTATGTCAAGCGTCTACTGAATAAGGTTCCCGGCATAGAGGGGAATAATACCATCTATAGGACTATGGCTCTCCTCGCGGTTGGTAACAACGCTGAACTACGATCTGAGCTCTACACCGAGTTAAAAGATTTTCAACTGTTGCGATATCGGGCATTCCAGTTGAATGAGTTGCTGTCTTCACCTGCCTCTTTACGGGCGGCCCTCGAAACGCACCTTATGAAGGTGGAGTGGCAAATTCGTCGTATTTACAGGACGCGAAATATGTTGGTGCACTCCGGAAAGAGTCCCAGCTATATTCATACGTTAGTTGAAAACGCACACGATTACTTCGATCAGATCATCTTCGATGTCATGCGGATGTCGTGCGGCGAGTATCGAGCTGGTACCCTTGATGACGTATTTGAACTGGTGAAGATGCGCTATGCGAAGTTCACAGCAACGCTTGCTGCCATCTCCGAGTTCAACGTCGAGAACTGTGCCTTCCTTTGTGAGGATTTGGATACGTTGTACGACTTTCAGAACGAGCCTTGGGGCGTCGGAAACAAGGACTTGACGGCAGCGCGACCCTCCACATCTACAACTGTTCCAGAAGCTACTCCGGCAGCCTAGCCGCTGACTATGAGATGCATGACCGCTTTAGGGAACCTCTCAAAACCCATCCGATCTCTTCCTGACCCGAGAAGCCTGACCCGCCCCTTGCCATGATCACACCCCGCAGCGCCCTGAAGTTCGATCTGTTCGCCCAGGCCTCGCGCCAGCACAAGAGGGACGAGGTGGGCGATCCGCTGCAGGTGATCGCGCGGCACATCGACTTCGG
>JGI26524J50256_1001805_pt1 | contig 15432 bp, 6 predicted proteins | sample ThiBio_inoc_plan_FD_50256 | JGI IMG/M metagenome (IMG submission 50256) | reverse complement strand
CGGACTTCCCTACACCATCAAGCCGGTCGACATCGGCCGCGGCGACCAGTTCAAGCCGGACTATCTCGCCATTTCGCCCAACGGCAAGATGCCGGCGATCGTCGACCGCGATCCCGCCGATGGCGGCGAGGCCATCAGCGTGTTCGAGTCCGGTTCGATCCTGCTGTATCTCGCCGACAAGACCCGACGCTTCATCCCGCAGGATCTGCGCGGGCGCGTCGAGGTGAACAACTGGCTGTTCTGGCAGATGGGCGGTCTGGGTCCCATGACCGGGCAACACGGGCATTTCAGCGTGTACGCGCCGGAAAAAATCCCCTACGCGATCGAGCGCTACGTGAAGGAATCGGAACGCCTGCTCGACGTGCTGGATCGCCGCCTCGCGGGCCGCGAGTTCATTGCCGGCGATTACAGCATTGCCGACATGGCCTGCTGGCCATGGATCAACCCGTACGACAAGGCGCCGCTGGATCTGCAACCGTTCGCCGAAGTGCGGCGCTGGCACGCCGCGATCGCCGCGCGCCCGGCCACGATCCGCGCCATGGCACGCGGACCGCAAGTGAATCCCGAATCCGGCCAGCCGATGGGCGACGAGGAAAAGAAGATTTTGTTCGGGCAGGGTGCTCGCAGGGGCTGATCCGCACCGACCGTGCCATCCGGCCTATGCGCGGCAATGCGTGCGGTGCTACGTTCGAGAACGTTGCCATCCTCGCGGAGCCCTCGCATGCCCTTCCTGCGTCGTCGTTCGCAGCTGTCCGTTCGTTTTGTCGCGCCGCTTGTTCTTGCCGTGGCTGGACTTGCCTTCGCAGGCGCGGCCCTCGCCGATGCCGCCGACGCGCACATCCCGCCGGCGCAGGACACGCCGTATCCGGGCACCATCCGGATCCACGTCGACGCCAGCGACACGCGCCAGGGCATCTTCCGGGTGCACGAAACGATTCGGGCATCTTCCGGGTGCACGAAACGATTCGGGTGCAGGCGGGCGAACTGACGCTGCTGTATCCGAAATGGATCCCGGGCGATCACTCGCCCGACGGCCCGATCGACATGCTCGCGGGTTTGAAGATCACCGCCAGCGGCAAGCCGCTGAAGTGGAAGCGCGACAAGTACGACGTGTACGCGTTCCGCGTGGACGTGCCGCAGGGTGTGCCGGAAATCACCGTGGATTTCCAGTTCCTGTCGGGGCGCGGCAAGTCCTCCTTCATCCAGATGACCGACAAGATGTTGTCGCTGGAATGGAACACGGTGTCGCTGTATCCGGCCGGGCACTACTCGCGCCAGATCAGGGTCGAGCCCAGCGTCACGTTCCCGTCCGGCTGGCAGTTCGGCACCGCGCTCGAACGTGTTGATCAGGGCGGGCCATCGCAATCGGGCGATACCGTCACATTCAAGCCGACCACGTTCAACACGCTGGTCGATTCGCCGATCTACGCGGGCAAGTATTTCAAGCGGGTGGATCTCGACCCGGGCGCCAAGGTGCCGGTGCACCTCGATGTGTTCGCGGATGCACCGAAGGATCTCGTGATGACGCCGCAGCAGGTGCAGGTGCACCGCAACCTCGTCACCCAGGCGTACAAGCTGTTCGACTCGCACCACTACGACCACTACGATTTCCTGTTCTCGCTGTCCGACCAGTTGAGCGGCAACGGGTTGGAACACCACCAGTCCAGCGAGAACGGCATGGGGCCGGACTATTTCACCCACTGGGATGACGGTGCGCCGAACCGCGACCTGCTGGCGCATGAATTCACGCACTCGTGGAACGGCAAGTTCCGCCGTCCCGCGGATTTGTGGACCCCCAACTTCAACGTGCCGATGGGTGATTCGCTGCTGTGGGTGTACGAAGGCCAGACCCAGTACTGGGGCTTCGTGCTGACCGCGCGTTCCGGCATGTGGACGCCGGAACAATTCCGCGACGCGCTGGCGATGGTCGCGGCCAACTACGACCGCAACCGTCCCGGTTTCCAGTGGCGCACGCTGGAGGACACCACCAACGATCCGACCGCCGCCGAGCGCGGGGCGCTGCCGTACCGCAGCTGGCAGATGAGCGAGGAGTACTACTCCGGCGGCCAGATGATGTGGCTGGCGGTGGATGCGAAGATCCGCGCGCTCACCCATGACAAGGAGTCGCTCGATACCTTCGCCAAGGCCTTCTTCGGCATCGACAATGGCAGCTTCGTCACCAAAACCTACACCTTCGACGATGTGGTGAACGCGCTGAACGGCGTGGTGAAGTACGACTGGGCGGCGTTCCTCGACCGCTACGTCGATGAACTGGAACCGCCGTTCACCAGGGGCCTGGAAGCGACCGGCTGGAAGCTCGTTTACACCGACCAGGAAAGCCCTTACGAGAAACAGTACGACAGCCAGGACGAATCGCCGCGCCACATCTTCAACTTCACCTATTCGATCGGCCTGACGCTGACGAAGGACGGCGGCATCAACGACGTGCGTTGGAATGGCCCGGCGTTCAAGGCAGGCATCGGTTCCGGTGGCGAGGTGGTGGCCGTGAACGGGCAGGCGTTCAAGGCCGGCGTGTTGAAACAGGCGATCACCGCGGCCAGGGATTCGAAGCAGCCGATCGAGTTGTTGATCAAGTACCAGGGCGACTACACGACCGTGCCGGTGGACTACCACGGCGGCTTGCAGTATCCGCACCTGGAACGGATCAAGGGCACGCCGGATTACCTGTCGCAGATCATTGCCGCGAAAAAGTGAGCGAGCGACAGCCGTGTGCGTTCACGGTCATGCCCGGGTTTGAAATCAGCCGTTCGTGGTGAGGTATCGAACCATGAGCGGTTGCACGCTGACGACCGTTCACCCTTCGATACCTCAGGGCGAACGGTGTTTGGAACGTGGACGATCTCTGGTTCCTGCAGGAGCACTCGAATGTCAAAATCACGCGCATTCCGCCCACGTTTCCTGCGCATCGCCGCGGTGACGGGTGTTGCATTGCTGGCTGCATCGGTTGCCGGCACGGCCCTCGCCGATGCCGCCGATGCGCACGTGCCGCCGCCGCAGGACACGCCTTACGTTGGCACCATCAAGATCCACGTCGACGCCAGCGATACGCAGCAAGGCATCTTCCGCGTGCACGAAACCGTTCCGGTTCAAGCGGGCGAGCTGACCCTGCTGTATCCGAAATGGATTCCGGGCAACCATTCGCCGACCGGCCCGATCGACAAGCTGGCTGGCCTCGTGGTCACGGCGAACGGCAAGCCGCTGACCTGGACGCGCGACAAGTACGACGTGTATGCGTTCAAGGTCGACGTGCCGCAAGGCGTGGCCAGCATCGACGTGAAGTTCCAGTACCTGTCGGCGCGCGATCGCGACGAAGGTCCGGTCGAAATGACCGGCGACATGCTGGACCTGGTGTGGAGCAAGGTCTCGCTGTATCCGGCTGGCCACTACTCCCGCGACATCACTTACCAGCCCAGCGTGACGCTGCCCGCGGGCTGGCAATCCGGTACTGCCTTGGAGAAGGCCTCGCAGTCGGGCGACACCACCACGTTCAAGCCGACGACCTACAACACGCTGGTTGATTCGCCGATGTATGCCGGGCGCCATTTCAAGCGTCTCGATCTTGCGCCCGGTGCCAAGGCGCCGGTGCACATGGACATCTTCGCCGACGCACCCGGTGATCTCGAAATCACGCCACGACAGTTGCAGGGCCTGCGCAACGTCGTCGCTCAGGCGCACAAGCTGTTCGAGTCGCACCACTACGACCACTACGATTTCCTGTTCTCCGTGTCGGACCGGTTGAGCGGCAAGGGGCTGGAGCACCACCAGTCCAGCGAGGACGGTACGCGCGCCGATTTCTTCACCAAGTGGGAGGACAACTGGCCGACCATCGGCGGCCTGCTGGCGCACGAGTACACGCACTCGTGGAACGGCAAGTTCCGGCGGCCGGCGGATCTCTGGACGCCGAACTTCAACGTGCCGATGGGCGATTCGCTGTTGTGGGTGTACGAAGGCGGCACCCAGTACTGGGGCTACGTGCTGGCCGCGCGCTCCGGGTTGTGGACCCCGGACCAGTTCCGCCAGGCGATCGCGTTCGTCGCCGCCGACTACGACCGCAACCGACCCGGTTTCGAGTGGCGCACGCTGGAGGACACCACCAACGATCCCACCATCGCACAGCGCGCGCCGCTGCCGTACAGCAGCTGGCAGATGAGCGAGGAGTACTACAGCGCCGGCCAGATGATGTGGCTGGCGGCGGATGCGAAAATCCGCGCGCTCACCCATGGCAGACAATCGCTGGATACCTTCGCGGAAAACTTCTTCGGCGTGGACGACGGCAGCTTCGTCACCAAAACCTACACGTACGACGACGTCGTGAATGCGCTCAATGCGGTCACGAAATACGACTGGGCGGGATTCCTGCACCGCTACCTCGACGAGCCCAATCCACCGCTGGCCAGCGGCATCGAGGACACCGGCTGGAAACTGGTCTACACCGACCAGCCCAACGACTTCGAGAAGCTGCGCTCCAAACGTTACCACGGCGACGTCGGTGCGGCGTTCGGGATCGGCCTGTCGATCGGCAAGGAAGGCAAGATCGGCGACGTGCGCTGGAACGGACCGGCCTTCAAGGCCGGCATCGGTTCCGGCGAAACGCTGGTGGCGGTGGACGGGCAGGCTTACAGTTCCGACGTGTTGAAGGATGCGGTGAAAGCCGCCAAGGACGGCAAGGCGCCGATCGAGTTGCTGCTGAAGTACCAGGACAAATATCGGACGGTGCCGGTGGATTACCACGGCGGCCTGCAATACCCGCACCTGGAACGGATCAAGGGCACGCCGGATTGCCTTTCGCAGATCATCAAGGCGAAGTAATTCCATTCCCGGTTCGATGTGGCTTGGCTCCACAAATGATCGTCATTCCGGGGCGGCCCGCAGGGTCGAACCCGGAATCGGTCGGATCGCCGCTGGTCCCGAAACCGATTCCGGATTCCGTCTGTGGTGGAGCCACAGCCGGCCCCGGAATGACGAGTGTATTGGCAGCTTCGGAAACAAATATCGGGCTACGCGGTCGCGCGCGGTGGGGAAGATGCGGTGGCGCGAAGACACGCCCGCGCGGCATGTTCGTCGGCGGGCGGCAAATCTTCCAGCAGCGATACTTCGCCCGCGACCTGCACGGCGACAGGCAAGCCATCGCGGTACACGATGCGCGAGGTCGCCAACGCCGGCACTCTCGCGCCCGGCAACACGCCGCCGACAAGGTTCAAGGGGTCGGCACCGCTGATTGCGATGAGCGCGCCATCGTGTGCGCGCTTGCGCACGCGGCGCAGCGCCTCGACGGCTTCGGGCAGTGCGAACTGTTCGCCCACCATGCCTTCGACGAATCGACCGCCGCGGATTTCGCCGCGCGCTTCCAGGCGCTGGTACACGCGGCGCAGTTCACGCCAAGGCGGCAGCCACGCCGCTTCGCGCTGCAGCAGCTTCCAGAACACCACGCCCCAGCGGCGCAGCAGCACGCGCGCGATGAGTTCGAGATTTTCTCCCTCCTCCGCATGCGGGGGGGCATGACTACCCCCTCCCACTCGCGCTGTGCGCTCGTCTCCCTCCCCCGCATGCGGGGGGACATGGTTGCCCCCTCCCACTCGCGCTGTGCGCTCGTCTCCCTCCCCCGCATGCGGGGGAGGCGGCGCGAAGCGCCGAGCGCGTAGCGCTGGGTGGGGGAAACCCTGCGTCGAGCGCCGGATCAAACTCCACCGCCCCGCATCCTCGATGCCGTTCAACAGGTGCCGCGCGAGGCGTCGCTGGCGCGGATGTTTGCGTTTCGAAGCCGGTTGCAACAACGCCCGCAGCCCGGCGAAGCTGTCCGCGCCGATCATGCCGGCGCCGACCAGTTCGCCCAGCGCGTCCTCGAGTTCCACTTTCAGCAAGCGTGTGCCGTCGGCGATTTCGCCGAAGAACGACGCGCCGTGTTGCGCGAGGAATTCCACGACAGCCTGCGCGCGCGATGACAGCGCCGGTGATTCGGTGCCCGCTTGCGCGCCGACCGTGTTCCACGCCGACAACTGCTTGCGCGGCAACAACACGATCGGCGATGCGCGCACCGGCGAGGCGTGGGCACCGCCCGTGGAGGCACGCAAACGTGTCCACGCGATCCGGCCCGCGCCGCACAAGGCGTCCAACCAGGCGATGTCGTAACCCGCGACGCGCGCGGGCAACAGTTGCGATTCCCACGCGCCGGCCGGTGCCTCGAAGCCTTCCAGTTGCACCAGCACCGCGGCCAATGCATCGGGGCCGCGCAAGCGCGCTTCCGGCGACACATGCTGCCAGTCGAGGAGGAAGCGCAGGAAATCGCGCGGCGCCACCGGCTCGATTTCGCGGCGCAGGCGCTGCAGCGTGCGGCGATGGATCCGCGCCAGCAAATGGCGGTCGCACCATTCCTCTTCGTTCGCACCCGGCGTGAAACGGCCGCGCATCGCGGTGCCTTCGCGTTCCAGCGCGGCCAGCGCGATCGCGGTGTCGCTGTCCGGAACGCCGAACGTGCGCGCCAATTCGGTCGCGCGGATCGGGCCAACGCAAGCCAGCCGCGCACGCAACAGTTCCACCAGCGCGTCTTCGCGCGTCCATGCCTTCGCAGCGAATTCGGCGGGCGCTTCGATCGCAGGCTGCAAAGTGGCATCCGGATGGACCGCCTGCCACATCGGCAGCGATTCGGCAGCGACCCACAGCTTGAATCCCTCTCCCTCCGGGAGAGGGTGCCGCGAAGCGGCGGGTGAGGGTCCGGGTTTGCATAGAGATTCGTCATGGACCCGAACCCTCACCCCTGCCCCTCTCCCGGAGGGAGAGGGGAGAATCGCTTGGGTTGCGCGCTTTGTGGTCGAAAGCTCACCGAGCCAAAGTTGCCACGCTTCATCATGCGCAAGCTCCCAATCGTTGACCGCCCCCAACGCCAGCAACGCCTCGTGCATCTCGTCGGCGTCGCGCGGCGCGGGCCAGGCTTCCTCGCGCACGGCGGCAATCGCGTCGGCGTCGAGCTTGCCCAGGTCTTCCGCGCTTTGCGCATCGACGAAACCACGCGACGACACGGCCTGGGTGCGGCGCTCTTCCAGCGGCGCGCCGTCGAGGAACGCATACGGCCGCGCGCCCAGGATTTCGGCCGCGAGTTGCGATGGCGCGGTCAGGTCGCGCGCCACGATGCTTGCTTCACCGTTTTCGAGTTTCTTCAGCAACGCGATCAAACCTTCCAGGTCCATCGCATCGAACAGGCAGTCCTGCAGCGTCTGCGCGACCAGCGGATGATCGGGAATCTTGCGTTCGCCCACGATGTTTTCGAGGCAGGCGACCTGGTCGGGAAACACCGTGGCCAGCAGGTCTTCCGACTTCATGCGCTGGATCTGCGGCGGCACCTTGGCGCCGCCCGCGAAGCGCGGCAACGCCAGTGCGGCGCCGGCGTTCCAGCGGAAGCGCAGCGCGAACATCGGCGCGTCCAGCAGCGCCTGGGTCAGCACGTCGTGCACGGAATTGGAGTGCAGGTAGCGCGCGACTTCGTCCAGCGGAAAACTGTGGCTGGTCGAAAGCGACAACACGATCGCGTCTTCCGTCGCCGCCGCCTGCAATTCGAAATTGAAGCTGCGGCAGAAACGCTTGCGCAATGCCAAGCCCCACGCCCGATTCAGTCGGCTGCCGAACGGCGAGTGGATGATCAACTGCATGCCGCCGGATTCGTCGAAGAAACGTTCCATCGCCAGCGTCGCTTGCGTCGGCAGCAGGCCGAGTTCGGTTTTCGCGGCGGCCAGGTAATCGACCAGTTGTCGTGCGGCGGCATCGTCGAGGCCGACTTCGTCGTGAAGCCAGGCAAGTGCTGCTCTACTCCCCTCTCCCTCCGGGAGAGGGGTTGGGGGTGAGGGTTCGAGAGGAATCGCTCTTTCGCCCTGGGCCGAACCCTCACCCGCCCTTTCAGGGCACCCTCTCCCGGAGGGAGAGGGGAAATCGAGGCGCGCTGCAATTTCCTCGCGCAACCTTGCCACCGCAACCGAAAGCTCGTCGCTGCGCCCCGGCGCCTCGCCCAGCCAGAATGGAATCGATGGCGGCGCGCCCTGCGCGTCTTCCACGCGCACGCGGCCGCGTTCCACGCGAAGGATGCGGTACGACTGGTTGCCGAGCTGGAAAATGTCGCCTGCGATCGACTCGACCGCAAAATCCTCGTGCACGCTACCGATGCGCAACGATTGCGGTTCCAGCACCACGTCGTAATCGGCGGTATCGGGGATCGCGCCGCCTGAAGTGATTGCGGTCAGGCGCGCGCCGCGCCGTGCGCGCAGCTTGCCGTTGACCGCATCGCGGTGCAGGTACGCAGCGCGGGTGCCGCGCCTGGTGCTGTAGCCTTCGGCCAGCATCCGCAGTACCTCGATGAACGTCTCGCGCGTGAGCCTGCGATACGGATACGCGCGTTGGAACATCCCGAACAGTTCCGCCTCGCCGCGTTCGCCGCAGGCGACTTCCGCCACGATCTGTTGCGCCAGCACGTCCAGCGGTGCGGGCGGCATGCGCAGCGTGTCGAGTTCGCCGCGGCGCACCGCATCCAGCAACGCCGCGCATTCGACCAGGTCGTCGCGCGAAGTCGGAAACAGCCGCGCCTTGGAGATGCCGTCCACCGCATGGCCCGCTCGACCGGCGCGCTGGAGGAAGGCTGCGATGGAACGCGGCGACGCAAGCTGGCAGACCAGCTCGACTTCCCCGATATCGATGCCGAGCTCCAGCGAGGCCGTGGCGACCAGCGCACGCAGGGTGCCGGCTTTCAGGCGTTGCTCGGCGTCGAGACGCTTTTCCTTCGACAGACTGCCGTGGTGCGCGGCCACCGCGTCCTTGCCCAGCCGTTCGGCGAGATGCCGCGTCGCACGTTCGACCGTGCGGCGGGTGTTGGCGAAGATCAGGGTGGTGCGGTGTTGTTCGATCAACTCGGCCAGACGGTTGTACACCAAACCCCATGCATCATTGCTCATCACCGGTTGCAGTGGGACGTTGGTCAATTCGATGCCGAGGTCGCGCGCGCGCTGGTGGCCAGCGTCGATGATGGTGCAAGTACCCCCTTCCGCCCTTCGGGCACCTTCCCCCGTAAACGGGGGAAGGGAAATCTCGCGCGATGTCGCTCCTTCCCCCGCTTGCGGGGGAAGGTTGGGATGGGGGCCGGATTGCGAATGCGCTCCCACAAGAAACCGCGCGACTTCTTCGATGGGTTTCTGCGTCGCCGACAATCCGATGCGCGTGCAGCGGCGCCCGCACAACGCGTCCAGCCGTTCCAGCGTCAGCGCCAAATGACTGCCGCGCTTGCTCGATACCAGCGCGTGGATTTCATCGACGATCACCGTGCGCGTGGTCTGCAGCGTGCGCCGGCCGGATTCCGAACCCAGCAGGATGTACAGTGATTCGGGCGTGGTCACCACGATGTGCGGCGGCCGCTTGCGCATCGCATTGCGTTCGGCCTGCGGGGTGTCGCCGGTGCGTACTGCGGTGCGGATTTCGCATTCCGGCAACCCCATGCGCTCGAGCTGCGCGCGGATGCCTTCCAACGGCACCTCGAGATTGATGCGCACGTCGTTGGACAGAGCCTTCAGCGGCGACACATAGACGACGGAGGTTTCATCGGCGAGCGTTCCCGCCACGCCTTGCTGCACCAGTTCGTCGATCGCGGCGAGGAAGGCCGCCAGCGTCTTGCCCGAGCCGGTCGGCGCCGCGATCAACACGTTCTCGCCGCGCCGGATCGCCGGCCACGCTTCGCGCTGCGCGGGCGTCGGCGCGGCAAACGCCGACCCGAACCAGGCGGCAACGGCGGGATGGAAGGTCTGCATGGGCATGGGATTGGGACCGCGGCGCGCCGCTCAAGTGCCCGCGGCTTCGCGCAGGCGATCGGCGAGGCCGGTCATGCGCAGGGTGCGCCGTTCGATGCCGGCGCGCAACGTGTCGAGACTGGAATAAAGCGTGACGGCGGTGCGCGCACGGGTCACGCCGGTGTACAGCAGTTCGCGCGTCAACACTGCGGAATCCGGGCCTGTCACCAGCGCGACGCGTTCGAATTCGGACCCTTGCGCCTTGTGCACCGTCAACGCGAACGCGCCTTCGTGCGGCGGCAACGCGGCGACGGGCAGCGCGCGCGGGGTACCGCCGCCGGCTTCGAACCATGCCCTCGGCGAACCGTCGGCGTCCGGCCAGATGACGCCGGTGTCGCCGTTGAACAAACCCAGTTCCGGGCGATTGGCGGTGACGAGGATCAACCGCCCCGGCCACCCGTGTTCGTCGCCGCGCGCGCCCGCGTTGCGCTGCAGGCGTTGCGCGATCGCACGATCGAATGCGAGGCACCCGGAAGGACCATGCCGCAGCGCGGTCAGCATGCGGAATCCACGCGCCGCGTGCAAGGCTGCGGCGGGGCCGTCCGCGGACAGGATTGGCCGATACGCGTCGGCGGCGATGTCGACGAGCTGCGCGGCGCGCGGGTCGTCGACCAGCGTCACCGCAGCGTTGTCGTCGAGTGCCCGCGCGACGGCTGTGGCGTCACCGAGGGTGATCGCCGCGGCCAGCGCGCCCAGCGCCGAGTCGGCGCCGAAACGATGGCTGCGCGTCAGCGCGACATGGCAATCGCGCAAAGGCCCGTCGCCGGCCGCTTCGACCAGCGCGCCCAGCACGTTGCCGGCCTCGACCGCGGACAATTGGTCGGGATCGCCGAGCAGGATCAGCTTGGCATCGTCCGGAACCGCCTGCACCAGTTTGGCCATCAGCGGCAGGTCGACCATCGACACTTCATCCACCACCACCACGTCAAACGGCAGCGGTGACGTACGGTCAAAGCGCGGCCGCGTGCGCCACGGCGACACGCCGAGCAGGCTGTGCACGGTTTGCGCGTCGTGCGGGATCGGTGCCGTGATGGTTTCGGGAAGGTCGAGCTTGTCGAGTTGCGCGCGCAGCGATTCGCCGAGACGTGCCGCGGCCTTGCCGGTGGGCGCGGCCAGCGCGATCCGCAGCGATCCAGTTTGCGCGCGTTGTGCGAGCGCCGCGAGCATGCGCAGCACGACATGGGTTTTGCCGGTGCCGGGTCCGCCGGTGACCAGCGTGAAGCGGCGTGACAGGGCGACGTCGATGGCGCGCTGCTGTTCGGGATCGAGCGGCGGGCCGGCGGGATTGCTTGCTGGTATGTCCCCCCTCCGTCCCCGGATCAAGTCCGGGGCAGGCTCTTCGGACAACTGCCCCCGTGAACGGGGGGAGGGAGTTGTCGTGTCTTTGCGTGCTGCACGTGTAACCAACATGCGCGCGAGTTGGCGCTCGTATTCGAAATAGCGCCGCAGGTACACGCGGTCCTGCGCGTCCAGCACCAGCGGCAGGTTCGGCGTCGCCGCGCCGGCTGCGTGCACATGCACGGCCGGCGCGGCCTGCAACGCAGCGCGCCAATCCGCGACCTCCGGCAACGCGGGCGCCGCGCCTTCGGCCAGCCCGTCCAGCCACGCCTGCGCCCGATCCAGCGTCAGCGCGCTGTGGCCGTCCGAGATCGCGCGTGCGGCCAGCGCCGCGGCCAGGAGGGAATCTTCGGAGGTGCCGGGAAACGCGCGTGCCAGCCACTCCCCGAGCCGCGCATCGACGCGGCGCAGGCGTCCGGATTTTTGCAACGCCGCGAGGTGCGCGCTCATGCACCCTCCCGCGCATTCGCACCGAACAGCGCATCCATCGCCTCGACCAGCGCGCGTGGCGGGCGATCGACGTGGATGCCGCGGCCTTCGGCCATGCCGCGCACGAACAGGTAATACACCTCGCCGACATGGCGGTCGTAGTCGTAATCGGCCATGCGCTGTTTCAGCCAGCGGTGCAGCGCCAGCGTGTAGACCAGCCATTGCAGGTCGTAGTCGTGCGCCGCGATCTCCGCGCGCACGGCGTCCCCGTCGTACGGCGCACAACGGTTGGTTTTCCAGTCCACGATGTGGAAGCGGCCGGCGTGCGCGAAGGTGAGGTCGATCTTGCCGGTGAGCAGGCCGTGCAGCCGTTCCGGCGCGACGCCGCTGCGCTGCCGCTGGTAGCCGTGCGCGTGCAGCAGCGCGTACAGTTCGTTGCCGCGTGCCGGATGCAGCGAGAGATGGAATTCGATCTCGGCCTTGCGTTGTCCGGCCGCGACGTCGCACAACCGTGCACCGCAAGGCAGCGCTGCGTTCAGCGCGTCGCGCACGCAGGCGCCGGTCAACTCGACCGCGTGCTTCCATGCGTGGTCGCCACCGGCAACGCCCTGGTCGCGCAGGCTGCTTTCGATCAGGGTGCGTTCGGAGTCGGGAAGACCGGATGCACCCCGCCACACGGCGAAATCGGTTTGTTCGAACACCGCGTGCACCGCGGTACCGAAGGCCGCACCCGCGGGACCGGATTCCCGTGACGCATCGCCATCACCGGCGCCGGGGTGCGGGTCGGCAACAGCCTGGTTCGGGCTGCCGCGCACCAGCCGCGAGAACGACCACACCTGCCAGTCGCGCTGCAGTCCCGTGCGGGTGAAGTCGCGCGCGCGCAGGGTGGGACCGGTCCCGTCCGGTGAACGCAGCGCGTCCGCCATGGTCGGAAGCTCGCGGACGATCCGGGCCTGCCCGTCCGCGCGTTCGCAGAGTTCGCGCAATGCCGCATCGCAGCCGGCATTGTCCGCAGCCAGCGGTTGCGCGCGTCCGGCTACGTGCAGGAGTTGGTACGCGGCGCTGTATTCCATCAGGTTGACCGGCCCCCACGGCAACACGCACAGCGCGCTGGCGCGGGTCACCGCGACGTAGAACTTGCGCACGTCCTCGGCGCGGATTTCGGCCCCGGCGCGCAATTCCACCTCGATGCCGGTACCGTCGCCGATCGCGACGCGCGCGGCGTTTTCGTCATCGTGGTACCAGTACAGCGGCGGCCGGTCGTCGCGTTTGCCATTCGGGTCGCGCCCCATCACCGCGTAGGGCACCAGCACCACGTCGTACTCCAGGCCCTTGGCCGCGTGCACGGTGGAAATCGTCACCGCGTCGGCGTCGGTGTCGAGCCGCAGGCGTGCGGCGTCGGCGTCGTCCACCGCTTCGACGCGCGCGCGCGCGAAGCGGGTGGCGAGATCGCCGATGCCGAAGCCGGTGGCGTGCAGGCCCTGCAGCAATTCGGCCAGCTGCAGGTAATTGGCCACGCGCCGTTCGCCATCGGGCGCCGCGAGCAGGTGCGGCGATGCCTGTGCCAGCAGCCGGTGCAACCACGGCAGCGGCCCGTGGCGCTGCAGCTCGGTGGCCCATGTCGCGATGGTTTGCAGCAATGCCGCCTGTTGCGCCTCATCGCGGATACTTTCGGCGAGGGTCGCGGCGTCGCCGCCCGTCAGCAGGCTGGCCTGCGCGGCGCGCGCGCGGCGCGGATCGTCGGGCGTGGCCAATGCATCCAGCAACAGTGCGAGGTCGGCGGCTTCATCGCTGGCGTACACGCTGGCGCGCAGGTTGCACGAAGCCGGCACGCCGGCGCGGCCCAGCGCCGCCTGCATGGCCTGCGCCTCGCGGTTGGAATTCACCAGCACCGCGATGTGTCTGGGCCGCAGTTTGCGCGGCTCGCCATGCTTGTCGCGCAGGCGGATGGCGTCATCGCGCAACATGCCGGCGATCCATGCCACGCAGGCCTTCTGGATGGCCGGGTGCGCCCGGGCCTTGGAGGGTGCGTCGACGCGGGTCGAGCGCCCGAGCTTGTCCGGGTCCAGCCACCACAGCTCCAGCGCCGGCAGCGGCTGGCCGTCGCGCAACAGCGCGCGCTGTTGCACCGCTTGCGCCGGATGGACATCCGGATGTTCGATGCCGGACTCTATGAAGGCGCCCGGTGTCGAGAACAGGGCATTGATCGCCTTGCACAGGCCGTTGCCCGCACGCCAGCTTTCCGCCAGCCGCAGCGGTTCGCCCTCGGCGTGTGCGCGCGCCTGCAGCCACGCGAACACGTCGCCGCCGCGAAACCCGTAGATCGCCTGTTTGGGATCGCCGACCAGCACCAGCGTGTCCGCGCCGAACAGCGTTGCGACGACGCGCCATTGGCGCGGGTCGGTATCCTGGAACTCGTCGACCAGCGCCGCCTTCCAGCGCGTGCGGATGCGCGCGGCGGCGTGCCGGCCGCGTTCGCCATCATCAAGCGCACCGGCCAGCCGGTCGACCGCCTGGTCGTGGCCCATCAGGTTGCGCTCCGCGAGGCGCCTTGGCAGTTCGGTTTCGAGATACGCGCGCGCGTCGTGCAGCAGGGCGTCGCGACGCGATCCCTCGGCGGCGTCGATGGCCGCGATCGCTGCGCCGAGGCGCGTCACGGCGTCAAGCTCGGCGCCCGCGAACGGCCCGTTGAACCAGGCTTTCACGGCCAGCTCCGCTTCGGCAAAATCGGCGCAGTCGTCGCGCGCGGATTGAACGAAGATGGCGTCCGGCGTGGCTGCGCACGCGGCCGCGTGGATGGCCGCGAGTTTGCGGGTGCGGCCGTTGCGTGCATTGCCGTTGCCGATGGCGCGATGCAGTTCCTGTTCGGCACGCGCGATCGCTGCCGCGTCCCACGCGGCGATTTCACCGCGCAGCGCCGCGAGCGCAAGCCGGGTTGCTTCGACGTCGCGTGCAGCGGGGGGCGGGTCGACCACGCGCCCGCGCCAGCGCGGATCACACGCCTGCTCCGCCAGTTTTTCGGGCGACTTCCAGGTGTCGGCCAGCAATCCTGCGGTGGCGGCATCGGCGCTGCCGCGCCGCCAGAAATCGCGCAGGATTTCGCCTTCGAGCGCATGGATGTCGTCGATCAACTCCGGTTGCACGAGGGCTTGCCCGGTCTCGAACCCGAACTCGGCCAGTACGCGATGGCAGAAACCGTGCAGGGTGCCGATGAACGCCGTGTCGATCGCGAGGCATGCTTCGCGGGCGCGGCGTTGCAACTCGTCCAGGGCGATTCCGGATTCCAGCGCACGCGTGACGATCTTGCGGGTTTCGCGGTGTTCGCCGTCATCGTCCGTGCGCGCGACGGCCGGCTCGGCTTCCGGAAGCAGCGCGTCGGCGATCACCAGTCGCTGGCGCAAGCGCCCGGACAACTCCGCGGCGGCGGCGCGGGTGAAGGTGGCCACCACGATTTCATCGATCTTGAGGCCGCGCTCCAGGATCAGGCGCAGGTAGAGCGTCGCGATGGTGAAGGTCTTGCCGGTGCCGGCGCTGGCTTCGACCGCACGGATGCCGTCGAGCGAAAGCTCCATCGCGTCGCGCGGCGCGCTCATGGCTGGCCTTTCGGCACGGGGTGCAGGCGCGGAAACAGGGTGCGCGCGGCGTCATGCAAACGCGTCGCCAGCGAGGCATCCGCATCGGCGATCGCGATGCCGCGCCAGGCGAGCCGCACCGAGGGCTTGTCGAAGTCCGATGCGTTGGAAAAATCGCCATCGTCGTCGGCCTTGGCGGCGATCCCGGCGAGTTTGTCGATGAAATCGGCGTGTTCGTTTGCACCCTCGGCGGG
>JGI26524J50256_1001773_pt1 | contig 15647 bp, 16 predicted proteins | sample ThiBio_inoc_plan_FD_50256 | JGI IMG/M metagenome (IMG submission 50256) | reverse complement strand
GTGAATGTCGGTCAGGTCGGCGCGGGCTGACCAGCCCGAGGGCGGGCGGTAGCCGCGCACGTCGCCTTCGCCGTGCCAGCGGCGGGCGCGTACCGTGCCGGAGGTGTAGATCGCCGCCATGCGTGGGCGGGTGGTGGTACGGGTCATGGGTCTTCTCCTTCCAGCGAAGCGCCCCGGTTCAAAGGCCGGGGCGCTTGCTATCGGCGCAGGTCAAGCAGCCAGCGCCACGGCGGGTTCATCCGCCATTGCCTCGGCATCCTCCGGGGCGTCGTCCTGCTCCTGCGGTTCGGCCTGCGTGGATTCCTGCGTGCTTTCGGCCTTGAAGATGGCAGGCATCCAGCCCGTTCCGTTCGCCAGCCGTTCGGCCTCGCTGGCGATATCGGCCTTCTTGAGCTTTGCCAGCCGGTTGACTGAATCGGGCGCGAACTCTCCCAAGGCATCCAGAATCGCGGCCTTCGGAACATGCTTGAAGTAGCCTTCTGCGCTTGGCTTCCACCATTCGGCCATGTCGAGGCCCACGGCCTGCGCCAGTTCCGCACCCGGCTGGTGGGTTGTGGCACGCGGCGTCACCACGTCCACCGTCCCCGCCACGCACACGGCCAGCAGCTTGACCAGTTCGCCTTGCTCCGTCGCCAGCAGCGCAGCGAACAGTTCGGCGCTGTCCTCGGGCAAGGCATGCCCGGCAATCTGTTGCATCTCGCGCAGCGCCACGGCGGCGGGTGATTCCGGCCAGTCCGGGGCCATGCATTCCAGCCGATCTTGCACCGTCAAGCGCACGCCCAGCGGCAGGCCGTGCCCATAGTGGCGTTCCTGCAGAACGGTTTGCACCATGCCATGCACCAGCACGGCCAGTGCCACTTGCGGATGCCGGGCCACTTCGATTTGCAGTGCGGCGGTGCGGTGGGCGCTCAAGCGTTGGGCCAGCCGATCAGAGATAGCGGCCTTGGGCGCTTCGTCGCTCTCGCTTTCGTCGTCGTTCTCAGCATCCTCTCCGCCGAACCCTTGGCGCAGGCGTTCCAACGTGCGCAGCGCCTTGGCTTCGGCTTCGCGCATCAGCCCGTGATGAATCACGGCCTGCCCGTTGCGGTCGATGGTGACGATGGCACCGGCTGCGGCCTTCACGTTCGGGGCATAGTCCAGCAGGCCATCTTCCACCGCCTGCAACTGTTGGCCCAAGGCTTCGCCTTCCTCCTTCAAGGCATCGGCCTTGTCCTCGTCGTCGGCATCCATCGCAGCATCTACGGCTTCGCCAACGACCCGCATCTTCTCTTGCAGCTTCTCGATGCGCTGCGCCTCGCGCTTGGTCGGTTCGCGCCGCTCCCTCGGGGCACGCTGGAAGGCTTGCAGGTCGGCATAGGTGGCGGCGGGCGTGGCATCCACCCATGCCCAGCCTTCGGCCTTCACCTCGGCGGCAATGCCTGCCATCCGGTCTTGCGCCAGCCTTTCCAGCAATGCGGCATCGTTGAGGTACACGCCCGCATCGCCTTCCGCGAACAGGTCACGGCGAACACCGCCGCCCGCCTGCTCGTAGGCGTCCAGCCCGACGAAGCGCACCAGCGGATGCCGGTAGGCGTCAATCTCGCGCTCGGTGAGGCGTTCGCGCAGCGCGGACGGGCTACGCTGCCACTGTGGCGCATCGTAGAACGCCGCGTCTTGTGAAGCATGATCGTCAGTCACGGCCAGCGCCATGAGTTGGTCGAGCGTGACGGCATCGGCCCGGTAGTCGGCCATAAGGCGCGGCGATACATTGGCGAGCTTCAAACGACGCTGCACCACCAGCGGCGTAACCGAAAAATCCGCCGCAATGTCCTCGATGGGCCGGCCTTCGGCCACCAGTGCCGCAAAGGCTTCAAACTGGTCTGCCGGGTGCATGGCTTCGCGCTGCACGTTCTCGGTCAGGCTGGCGGTGCGCGCCGTGCCATCGGCCACGCGCAGACAAGGCACGTCCCAATCCTTGGCGATGCGGTGTTTCTTCGCCAGCAGCTTGAGGGCTGCAAAGCGACGGCCACCGGCCACCACCTCGTAATGCTCGCCATCGGCGGATGCAATCACGATCAGGTTTTGCAGCAGGCCCACGCGCTGGATAGAAGCGGCCAACTGAGGGACGGACATGCGCGGTACGGTCTTGCGCACGTTGCGGCCCGTGGGGCGCAGCACCAGCCGCGACAGCGGCACCAGAATCATGTGCTTGCTCGGGTCGGCGGCTTGCAACACATTGGCGGCGCTGCTGGCTGCGGTGGTGACAGCGTGGGTTTCGGTTTGGTTAACGGCGTTCATGGTGAATCTCCGATCAAGTGAAACAAACAAGGAAATGGAGGGGAACCGCCCCTCCGGCGGGGGGAAGGTTTCAGGCTTTGAGAGCGCGCATGCCATCGGCCAGCAGCCACAGGGCGCGGTTCAGGCGAATGTCGGAATCAATGCCTTGCACGGGGCGGGTCTGCTGCCTGCGGCCATTGGCGGCGCGGCCATGTAATCCGCCTTTGGTCAGGTTCTCTTGGGTGCGGTTAAAGACCGACCACAAATCCGGGCGACGATCCTCAAACCGGCGCGGCATCAGGATTTGCGATTCCGTGACAGGTGCGGGCTTGTCCGGGTCGTCGTACTTGAGGGCCAGTGCAGCGCGGGCGAACACTTCCGATTCGCCATCGTCCAAGGTGATGCCGCGCATCAGGTCGCGGGATTCCTTCACGCGGTCAAAGCCGCGCAGCACCTCGAAAGCGCCTTCGATGACTTGGCCCGCCACGTCGCCTTTGTGGGGTACGCGCACGTCCGCAAAGGTGTCGCCGCACACCAGCCCATTGGCACAGACGAATCTGAAGGCACCCGCCAGCATCTGATAGCTGCTCGTGCCATCGTGCGAGTTCAGCAACACGATTTCGTTAGCCTCCGCGCCGTTGATCTGGCTGGCATGGCGCAGGCGCATGAGGTGTTTCGTGTGCTCGCGCCGCCCCTCGTTGCGCACGCGGGTCTGGCACACCATGAAGGGCTGAAACCCTTCTTTGCGAAGCTCGGTCAAGACCGTGGCCGTGGGGATGTAGCTGTACCGCTCCGAACGGCTCTCATGTGGGGCGTCCGCAAAGATGGAGGGAGCCACGCGCCGGATTTGGTCATCCGACAGGGGAGAGTCGGAACGCAGCGCGGGGGAATGGTTGGCGAAACGGGATGCGAGTTGCATGGTCTTTCTCCTGACAAAGTTGGCTGTTGAAGAAACCGCACACCGGATTCCTAGATTCGAAGCCCAGCCTTTCGGCTGTTCGGTGCGGTCGGCACGAAGAACCCGGTTGGCCTCGTTGCCACCGTCTTTCCTGAGTTCATCGCCCGCGACGAAAGGGAGCGCGCGGACGCGGGCCGTCAAGGAGACAAGCGCGGGGTTGGTGCGGCCCGCAGGCGCAGCCGAGGACACGGCCCTGCGCGCCTTGACGGCACACGGCCGCGGGCTACAGTCGCGAGCAAGGTGATGAGTTCAGGAAAGATGGCTGGACAAGGCAACGGCCCCTTCCACCGCCGACCGCACGGCAAGCGCAAGCGCGCAGGCCCGAAGCTGGAAGCCGGGCCGGAGGCGTCAGCCGAACGGAGTGAGGGAACGATGGAAGCCCGAAGGGGGCGAGACGCCGCAGGTGGCTCGATGCGCCAGCACGACAGCGCGACCGGCCATCTCCCAGGTGGCCGGGGACGCCCAGACTTCAATGCCGAAGAAGCAATAAGATCAGGACAAGGACATGCAAGGCATCGTGGATCGAAGCACCAGCACGACCGCGCCATCTCCCAGGTGAAGGGAACCAGCAAGGCAGCCCCCAATCGCCCCATGTTGCAAAGGCAAGCGCAGCCACAGGCTCGGACAGCGATCCGGGTCGGAGACGTCAGGGATCAAAGCCGGATGGTCGGGATGCGGCACAAAGCCCGGGGTGCAGCCCGCGAGCCCGGCGGTGGTACGCCGGAACGACCGCATATCGATTGCCAGTTAGTTATTCCACAGGGATCAGCACTGGACCGCACCCCGTACTTGGCACCAGTTCGACATACAGGGACTGTCGCCCGACGATGACGGCAAGCATGGGCCGCTTGTCTCGACGCTGCGCTGACAGTCGGTTCCATTCCGATCTGTCGAGACCAGAAGGATGAGGATGATCTTCAGGGTGGGTATGCCATTCGCCCAAATAGCGGACTGTTCCTTGACTCGCCGTCCATCGAGACAAGGCGATGGCTTCGTGTCCAAACGGCATCCGCTCGAACAGGTAGCGAAACCGCTTGTCCCAAGCCGTGGGAACCGTCGCTTGCTCAATGAGCAAGTGGCCTCCATGTACAGAACCAAGCAAAAGCCCGCCTGCTTCGCAGTCGGCATCACTGCCCTGAATATGCTGACTGAATGTCTGCAGTGTTCCTGCAGAAAAATGAAGCAACCTGCCTTTGTCGCTAGTTGCCCAGGAGCCTAGGAATTGCATAGCGGGCAATCCCGATCTCGCAGAGGATCGCAGTCAGGCGTGGCCAGCTCATGGGTCTGGTCGATCAGCCGGGTCCGCAACGCAGGAGAGTGGACGCCGTTGATCCAATCAAGGGCCATCTCGGCCCCCAAGCTGGCTGCCTGCACCGACACCGAAGCCGGAAAAGGCACGTACAAGCCCTCGCATCCATGGCCCGCCAGGATGGTAGGAAGAGGATCAAGGGTCGAGCGAAGTTCGCCCCTGCGGTGGCTGTGCCACAGACATCGGTAGCACGCACCAGATGCGTTCGTTCTCAGGAGCGCACGCACAGCCGTTCCCGGCCCTTCGATCCAGACAGAAAGCATGGGCGTGAGAGCCCGATAGCGGCCGCACAGCCAGTGCCCCAGAGATTCTTCGCCAGTGGCATCGATGAGCAGGTCCAGTCGCCCCAACTGGGCCTGCCTGACATCCACGGGGAGCGCATGAACGTCGACGCCTGGCGACAAGCGCTTGAGTTCCTTCGCCATGGCCTCGGCCTTGTTCGACAACAGGTCCGGGAATCCGAGGCGATGCCGCCCGATGTTCTGCGGAAGGAGGCAATCAAAATCCACCAGCGTGAGTTTCCCTCCGCATGAGCCTGCCCCGGCCTTGACCAGCATGTCCGAGAGGTATCCGCCGATGGTGCCGCAACCCACAAGTGCAATTCGCTTCCCTGCCAGCGTTTTCGACTTGGGGATGTTGCGCTGGGCCAGATACCGGTCATCAATCCGGATCACCGAGACGGGCATCACCTTCAGCCCAAAACCCGAATCCCTGCGATCAGCGAGCTTGGTCTTTTGACTCACTTGGTGGTCAAAGAGCACGGCAAAGCCGTAGGTCATCAGTGGCGATTCGATGATGATCAGGACTCCATTTGCTTTTTTGTTTTGCCCCTCCTTGATTCGTTCGTGAATCTTGCGCCGACACCGAGGGTCGAGGGTGCTTTGCCAAGCCAAGATATCCCCCACTGTCTTCGGTGGCCAGTGGCTGGTCAGCGGTCGGGGTTGTGCGGTGGTCTTAACTCGGTAGGTCAGTACCGTTTTATCGGTGACCTCGTAGCCCAGTGAATGCAACTTTCTTGTTGTTCGATCTTCGTTGTCGGTGATGAACCAGAGCGGATTCCCATTGGCTTGCGCAACGATACAGTTTTGCCGCCCTAGATCTTCGCCTTGCATATCCACAAAGCAAAGCCAACCGTGCCAGTAGGCAAAGAATTCTTCCGCGAGATCTTCGATCATCTCGCCCTTCAGTATCTGCCCGATCACCGCGGCCGCGCGTTGCAGGCACGCCAAGGACTGCCCTACAGGGTCGTAGATGTCCAGCACGACGGTTCCCTTGGCCAGATAGCAAAGGCCACCATCCGCGCCAAGATGAGGAACTGCATTGGGCAGTTCAGGCGGAATTTCGAGCAGCCGAATGCGGGGCAGGTCGAAGAAGGTGGGGTCGAGTTGAACCTCACACGGACAGCCCTTGTCCGCGCCGGGCGGGGTCAACAGCCCCCGCAGCTTGAACCAGCCGTCATCCGTCTTGCCGACAAACTCGAAGCCTTGCTGCTTGAAGGCCTCGATCACGTCTGCAACTGCCGCGACGCTGCTCATCCGGCCTTCGTTCGTCCGACCAGTTCGCTCGGGCCAACTGTGGCTGGCGCTGCGGCGATGGTGGCGGCAATGGATACCACCTTGACCCGATCCGGCTCATTCGGAAAGCGCGGGCCGAACTCGCCTTGCATCCAGATGCAGGCCTGCGAAGGGCTGCCGGCGTCGGTTGCGCCGCGCAGCACCTTTTCCAATGCTTCGAACGCTTTCGCAGCATCTTCGACGCCCTCTTTGCCAAGGCGTGCAGTAAGCGACTCCGACTCATCCACCGGGTTGTTTACCCCTGCGCGCAGCCGGGCTGGCAATGCCGCGACGATATCCAACAATGCCAGGTCGTCGCGCCGATCCCGCTTCTCGAACAGTGGAGCCACAGCGGCCATCAACAGAATCGAAGCCGGCCCGCCGCTGGACCACCGCCAATCGCGGAACGCCTTCAAGTAGCGGATCACGCGGCGGAATTGTTCGCCCTTGGCTTCCACCTCGCCCAGAAACCATTCCTTCACAGGCCTGGGGTCAGAGGGCATCCAGTTGCACTCGCGGTGAGCCAGGAGCACTTTGTCAGCGGGCAATGCCGTCCAGGCATCCCGCTCTGCCATATTCACCGCTTCCGTCAGCGAGTCATAGCCGTATCGCTCCATCGAGGCTTTCGCGAGTGTGACGAATTCTTCGTCGGGGATGGCGTACAGCGGAATGTCGATGTGGGCATAGGCCGCAATGACAATCCGGATGCATGTCGGCTTGTCGGTAACGAGCTTCCAGTGCTTCTCCTCGACCAACGGCTTCAAAGCTTCTTCCGCAGCGGCGAAGAACACCGTTGTTGCCCTGCTGGGCCGCTTCGTCTGGGAAACGAAGCTCAATGGGAGGTAGCAGCCATCATCGACATCTGCCTGTTGGGGGCGTTGTGCCGGAGCGTTCAACGTCTTGTATGCCCACGACCCTTGGGTGAAGAAGCGCGGCTGCGGCACGTCTTCTGTGTAACCGCGCTCGTTCAGCACACGCGGGATGCCGGTGCGCAGGCAATTCCTGACATCATTGCGGGCGCTGGCGATCCAGGCACGTTGATCAGGCGCGAGGTCCAGCTCGTCATGCATGCAGGATTCGTCGTCTACGGTGGTGAAGAAAAGTGGACTCAGGTTCAGCATGCAGCCTCCGGAACATTCTTGTTGGGGCCGTGATAGAAGGTGGGTGCGCCGGCCTGGTGCGCTCGAAATGGTTGAAAAAGAGGATCGCCAAGTGCACGCTGTGCTGCATGGTTGCCGCGGTCCTTGAGCGTATTCGTGGCGCCGATGGAAACCCGGTCCAGCGCCTTCACGTCCTTGCTTTGATCAGGCGTGGCCTTGTCGTCGATTTGGAAGTAGTTGTTCCCCAACGACTGGCGTAGCATGTAGTCCACCGACGATTCCTGGGCGGAGATGACCAGGTCGAACAGCCCCCCGCGCCACTTGCCGAAGCCACGGTCGAGACTGGCGCCACCACGGACAGTTGCACCGATCGTCATCGTGCCGATCGACAGCACGCGAACCAGCGCACCCTGCTTCGGTGCGAGGAACGTATTGACTTCGTGCAACCCGAACAGTCCAGGCGCGTTGCCTACCAATCCACCATCGGCGAAGACGCCACGGTCGTTGCGCGCCAGCGGAAAATACACGGGCGCGGCGGCGGTCGCCAACGCCACATCGACGATCTTCATGCGGTGGTCCATCTCAAAGGAGGGATGGTGAGGCGTTTTGAAGAACTGGCCACGCCCTGTCGAGTAGTTGACGGCCGGAACGAGAACACGATGCTTCAGGCAGCCAATCGTGGCGTCCTTGAAGCGCTCGGTCAGCACGTCCTGTAATCCTGCGGAGTCGTGCTTGGCGGTCAACCAGAATCCCAGAAGCCGCCTTGCGAGACTGCGGCAACCAAAAATACGGCTACCCTGCTTTTCGAACAAGGCTTTGAGTTCAATGGCCGGGATTTCCGCAGCCAGCCCCAAGGCCAGCATTCCGCCTGCGGATGTGCCGCAGATCAGGTCGAAGTGCGAAGCGATGGGGCGGCCCAGCACGGCTTCGAGCTCGGCTAGGACCGTCGCTGTGTACAGGCCGCGATAGCCGCCCCCAGACAGGGCGAGCACATGGTAGGTGGGCACGCCCGTCATGGCTCTCAGCCCTTCGGCGGGAAGGAGTCGTTGCCGTGGCTGTCCTTGTCACGGATGCGGCCATCCGGACGGTGGATGACCAATTCGGACTGCTGGTTACGCGCGATGTCCCGCCCCGCGTCAATGGCCTGCTGCTGCGTGTCGTGCACGGAGGTTGCCCGCTGATTGCCGGCACCCTTGACGGCCCAACCGTCCTGGTGAGGAACTACATGTTGATTTTTGCCTGTCATGGCGAATTTCCTAAAGTTGAACCATCGAAACCCCGGCCAGTCGGCCGGGTTGCCAATGACCACCTGTTGAAGCAAAATACGTTGCTCTTGCAGACAACGGGTGAGTCAAGCCAAATCAACCTGCTGGAGTCGTAGAACTCACTTCTGTTGTCTGACTGGACAACAATGTATCAGAGTTGGTGCCAGGCTGCAAATGGTGGGCTTGGTGCCGCAAAAGCAACTGCTGCGGAGCGGACGCATAGCGGCGTTCGCCGTAGCCACAAGGAACGGAACGGATGTCACAAACAGGCCTGGGCGTCGCCCTCAAGACGCTGCGCGAACGAAGAACCCTATCGTTGCGCGAAATCGGTCAGCTCTCTTCGGTGGACCATGCCTATGTCCACCGCCTCGAGTCAGGCGAGAAGACCAACCCGTCGCCGGATTTGGTCGAGAAGCTGCTGAGAGTTCTCAAGCCAGGTGAAAGAGATGCCGCTCTGGTGATGTGGCTTGTTGACCATGCGGAAGCCGATCCCCGCCTTGTCGAGTTCGTGCTGAACGATCCTTCAATCAGCATCGACATCTTTTCGGCTGCAGCAGGTGTGAGACATCGTGGAAATACAAGGCCCGATCCCGCGACACTGATCGCCCGGATACAGCGAGCATTCGAGGACGAGGACGACTGAACATGGATGAAGCGGATGTCATGCAGAAAGCACGAGCCTTTGTTGCGAAGGTCGATGCGTCCGGCATCCGAGAAGACCTAACGCCCTATGTGGTCGAGGCCAACGCCAAGGTCAAGAGGGAGGAGCTTGGTGAGGGGGAGTCTGGCTACACGATCACCAAGCCGAATGGCAGGCATGTGATCACGGTGAATTCGTTGGAGACAGAAGAGCGCCAGCGCTTCACCATCTGCCACGAAATCGCGCATATCGTCCTTGCGCTGGAATCGAGCCACGAAGAGGTGCCGTCCTGGTCCTATGCGAAGCGGCATCCGAACGAAATCGCCTGCGACACGTTTGCCGCTGAATTGTTGATGCCGTATCAGCAATGGCTATCGCTTGTGCCCAAGGAAGAACCTTCGCTGGAACTGATCCAGCGCATGGCGGACTTGTTCAACACATCCTTTCCCGCTGCGGCGTCGCGGTTCGCCTCCCTCAGCGACATCCCGTGCGCCTTTGTCACCATGGAGCGCGGTGCCGTACGGTACGCGGCACGCTCCACCAGCTTGCGACAGGCTGGCGCTTGGATTTCTCCCAGATCTGCCATCCCTGTCGGCTCCGTGGCTCACCGCCTCCGGTCTTCAGGCCGCAGTGCTGCCGACACGGATGAGGTTGCACAAGACATCTGGTTCGACAACTGGGAAAAGGGCCTCGACCTCTGGGAGCTCTCCAAGCACTATGCACGCACCGATACCACGACCTCGCTGTTGTGGTTCGACAGCGAAGATTTGCCCGAGGTCGAAGTGAACCGTTTCGGTGTGCGCGTTGAGGACGATGGCGGCTTGGCTGAGCTCACGGGGCAACTACCTTGGCCAGGTCGGAGCAAGCGTCGCTAGCCGCGCAGGCCGACTCTGAATAGCGCGAGAGCGTTGCGACCAGCAGGGCGCAGCGGATCAACTTCTTTCAGAACTGGGCGCTGAAGTTATTGAGTCTCTGCGAGTGCGGATCGGTTTTCGCCTGCAATGTCTGCGGGATCGCAGCTCCGCTCCCGCCTCGTCTGAAGTGGTCTCTGACGGACTGCAGGCCAAGCCCCTTGAGGTATTCCCACTGCCCGTACAAATGGTCCTGCCGATTCCGCTCTTTCTGGGCCGCGCTCGGCTTCCTCGCTGGCGCTGGCAGCAAGTATTGCGCGCGGGGCTGATCAGTGTGCGAGAAGACGATGCTGCCGTAGCTCCACGGGTCTGAAGCTGAGGCGCGCCACTGATAACTGATCCGCACGGTCAGTTGTTCACTGAATCTGAACGGCACCATCACGTTGTCGTCGACATAGAACAACTGGCTTTCCTGCTCCTCTGTCGCGACACGGTGCTTCATCTGATGCACGGCATGCGTCAGATCACTCCCGGCACTGCGAAGGTCATATTCGGTGGTGGAACGCTTCTTCGCCGACTTTGTCTTCTGGTGGGCGGCAATTGCGTCCTCGAACGCCCGAAGGCGCGAAGAGACGTATGGCCCACAGCCATCCAATCGAAGAGTCCTAACGGCCCAAGGCCTTTCTTCGCGGATGCACTGATCAACGAGGTTCCTCAGCACATCCGTGTCAATCGCCTTCAGAACTTCCGCGTCGGTGCGCGGCACGTAGAGATCACCCATTTTTTCTCCTCATCAACCTCGCGAGCTTGACCTCTATGCGCCGCAGCGGCAACGCGCTGCGCGTTCAAACGTACATAGCCGAATGAACCTCAGCACGGGAATGTGGGCATTCAGTTGAAACTCGCATCAAGAGCCCGGTATCCGCGGTGGGACGGGCTTGGGGCTGCCTCGGGAGACTGATGCGAGGCATTTTGTCTTTTCTCGGTGGGGCATGGTCGATTCACCAACACCGAGAAATGCACTATTTCCGGTACTTGGCAAAAGGCACCACCGACGCCAAGGGCGAGTCAGCTCGCCGGGTTGACTGGCCATCTTCTCTAGCAATTCGCAGAGTCGCCAACTCAACCACTTCGCCAGGACTGGAAAAGTAGTTGTCCCTCAAATGGCAAAGCTTCTCAACATCACGGGGGCCAATCCCCAGATGGCGGGGGATTCCCTCCGCTGGAACGATACCCTCCCCGACAAGAAGCTCCACAGTCCGGCGAAGGAGGCGTGGACTCTCTGGCGCCCACTTGTCATCGCCTGGCTCTGCTTTAGAACCCCAACGGGCAGAGCGCCGTTTGAACAGTGCCAACTTCTCGTCGTCATTGAGCAGGCCCAAGGCGTGACAACGCATCATCATCGCTGCCACTGATGCTCCCCAGCGCTGCTTGAGGATCAGCAGATTGTCCAAGCTGGGCGGCACTCGCACCTCGCCGGCGAAAGTCTCCGCAGGAAGCAGCAACGCGGCGGCAAACCTATGCGCCTGCTTTTCCATCTGGTTGTAGCGGTCACGCTCATCCGCTCTCGGGATGTGCTTATGAAGGATCAGATGTCCAATTTCGTGCGCTAAGTCAAAACGACTGCGGAAAGCATTCGCCTTGTCTGCAGAAAGAACCACGATGGGCCGCCCGAGCAGCGCGCTCCAACTGGACAGCCCCTCAATCGCCGAGATCTCCGTCTCTTCACGGACTATGAGAATACCAGCACTCTCGGCAGCCAAAGCGAGGTTCTGGATAGGCCCGCGGCCCAACTGCCATAGCGACCGGCACTCTTCTGCCGCAGCCTCGATGTCTGCGTTGCTGATCTGTTCAGGGTCTAGGAACTCTCGCACCGGCAAGTTGACTACTGGATAGTCAACATAGTCCTCCAGCAAATAAGCCACCTCCTGCGTCCATTCCGTCCGCGCTTCTAGCTTCGACCGCGCCGCCTTGAGTGCTGACGCATTGCTGCGATATAGCGGTGTCGAGACCGCCGGGAGAGGAGCTCTCGTCAGCCATTCCGGCAGTACGTTGAGCACCGAAGCCAAGCGATCAAACGTCTCAGCCTCTGGCGATTGATCACCCTTACACCACTTCGTGACGGTAGGCGCAGCCACGCCGACCAAGCTGGCTAGCTGGCCCTTGGTGAGGCCGCGGGCGGCAAGTGCTTGCTCAAGCCGCGCGGGTTGAAGGTCATTGATTCCCTTGGTCATCGCCAGTCTTCTTTTGGGGTTGCTTCTTAAGTCTCGGAACGGCGTTGTCAGGCTGGACGGTCGTGTCGAGTTGGTCGTAGAGCTTGAGAAATTCAACCATGGTGCTGATGTAGAGCCAGGACTTCATGTCCGGGGCAGGGAGCGCGACCATGACTTGGGTGAGTTGTGCAATTCCGTTGGAATCCAGGCCGTCCACTACTCCGAGGATGAACAGCGTTCCACCGGACACCTCCCTGGCTACAGCGAAAAGGTCGCCTTGCACGTACTTGCTTTCGATCGCCTCATTCAGTTCGGCGAGCTTCTTTCGCGTGGCACTTCGGCGCAAGCTCACCCATTTGTGCCCGGGCACATTGAGCCTTGCGATATTGAAGATGCCCAGGCGACCCACTACCAGCCGCGTGCCACGAAGAGGACTGGGCTCTGCGCCATGTGCCTGCAGCGCCTCATGAAACGCCTCGTTAGTGAAAAAGTGCTTCACTTGGCCAGCAGCGGAAGGGCGATGACCCAGTTCGAACGCTGCGGAGTGCAAGCGACCTTTCGTGTCGCCGCCGTAGTATGCGTCCTCGCATGCCATGAGCGCATCACGGGGCACGTTCTTGATGATCAAACGCTCCAGTTCTTTGGGCCCAGAGGCCGGCACAGCGCTCATAGATAGTCCGTTAAATTGTTTCGAATAAAGGGAATTCTATATTAAAAACTTTCGTGTCTGAGTGATTTTCTGAATTTTTATAACCATGGCTTAGGGCCGTGCATCGCAACCTTGGCATAGGCTCCGCATTCCTCATGACTTCAGAGACTGAATTGTGGCTCGGGCTCTGCTCGCCTTGCTCTTGGTTCGGTCGTAGCCACACGGCTGAGGAGTGGGACCGCTTGACACAAGGCGCGTCGGATTACGCCAGCGCAGCCAAGTGCTCCACCGTCTCGGGGTATTTCTGCACCAGACGAATCAAGGTCGTGGCCTGGGCATTGGGCTTGGCCCGGCCCTGCTCCCAGCTCTCCAAAGTGCGTGCGTTCGTGCGCAGGTACATCGCGAACACTGGCCGCGACATGTTCAGACGCTCGCGCAGTGTCACCAGTTCATCGGCGGAAACGGTCGCCAGTGCGCCTAATTGCACCTTGTGCGATCGCAGAGTGGCCTTTCCCTGGCGTTCGGCGGCCAGGGCATCGAATCCTTCGACCAGTTCGGCAAATACATCACGCGTCATGATTTTGTCCTCGCTTGCAGTTCTGCATCCAGCAACCGTTTGAGCGCCTTCTTCTGCGATGCGCTCAAGTCGTCCTGCACATCCTTGCCATAGAGCGTGAACAGCCAGAACTGCGCGCCGCCCAGCCACCAGTAATAGATGACCCGGATACCACCGCGCTTGCCTTTGTGCCGCCGTTCATCGGCAAACCGGACCTTTCGCAACCCTCCAGTGCCTTGAATAACGTCGCCAGCTTCCGGATGCTGCATCAACATCACCTGCAAGGCACGGAACGCCTCGTCATCGAGGTACTCTGCCCGGTGACGCTCGAAGGGCGGTAGTTCAACAAAGAGTGCAGTCATAGTATACGTTAGTTGCGTATAAATTGGATAGAGGCAAATTCCCGCGTCGTGCTGGGCAGAACAAGGCACTGCGCTAGCTGGGCTGAGACTTTTTGCCTGCCGCCGCGCCCAGCAACACCATGCCGGACTTCCTGCCAATGGGAAACCCGCTCGGGCGTAGGTGGGCGTAGTCGCTCACCTTTTGCTGCTCTCAAGCGCCAACTGCCGCTGCCACGCTCTTGGCCGACTCCACGCCGGTGATCGTCTTGCGCCGGTTCGCCACCAGCTCGGCGGCTTCCCGCACCGATTTGTCCTCGGTGTGGACATAGCGCATGAACATCGCCACGGTCTTGTGCGCCGTCAGCGCCATGCCGACCTTGACCGGAATCCCCGAGTTGGCAATGTCGGTCGCTGAACGGTGTCGGATGCCGTGCGTGCCCACATGTTCGGCACCTGCAGCCTTGAGCGCACGGCTCCAACCGCCGTAATACTCGCCTGTGGTCAGGTGCTTCCCCGGATGGCGCGGAGACGGCAACACGTAGGGGCAGTCTTCCTGGTGCGGGGCCGTCGCCAGCAGCCGGTAGGCTTCTTCACTCAAAGGCTTGGACATACTGCCGGTCTTGCTGTCGGGCCAGACCACGCGGCGGTTCTCCAAATCGACCCAATCCCATTGGAGTGCGACGATTTCGCCTCTGCGGCCCGCGAACTCGAACTGCAACCGGATCGCCAAGGGGATGACGTAGTTCTCCAGTCCCTCGGCCTCAACACGCTCAAGGTGCCGGAACAGCAAGCCCATTTCTTCATCGCTGATGAGGTGCGTGGACTTCCCGTTGGGGTACATCGGGACATGGCGGCACGGGTTGGTGCCGTCAGGCCGGTGGCCCCACACCTCGGCCAGGTTGAACATCTTGCGCAGGACGCTGAACGTGCGGTTCGCGTCGGCATGCTTGTGCGCCATCTTCTTCATCGCCCCGGCAACGTCCGGGCGTTTCACGTCCTGCACCTTCATGCGGCCCAGCAACGGGATGATGTTGCGGTCGATGACACTCCGGTAGCCATCCTGCGTGCTCGGCTTGTTGCGCTGCTTGGAGTGGTCCTCCATGAACTTCACGCACAGCTCGGCAACGGTGGGGGCCTTGCGGGCCTCGGCTTTGGCGGCACTAGGGTCGCCGCCCCGGCGCACCTCGGCCAGCCATTCCTGGGCTAGGGAACGGGCCTGCTCGACGGTCAGTTCTCCGAACAGGCCTAAGGCGGGCTTGCGGCGCTCGCCAGCGTTCGTGCGGTACTGGAGCATGAACACCTTGCGGCCCGCTGGTGTAATCTTGCACAGGAAGCCGGGCACCAGGGCGTCCCGGAGTTCGACGGCCTGCGCCTGGGGCTGTGCCGCATCGACAGCGGACTTGGTGAGCTTGATTTTTGCCATGATGACTCCTCGAAAGACCCGTTTTGCAGGGGCCACATGGGAGCCATGAGGTCACAAGCCGGGTCGGGTTTCAGAAAGCACCGGCATATGATGAACGCGCCTAAGTCATTGATAAACCTGCTGTATCGGGCTTCGGCGTAGTCCAGCGTAATGCGGCACTGGAGTCATGGTGAAATAAAAAAACCCGGCTGCAAGCCGGGCCGTGCGCAGGCGCGTGGGTGTTTACGGCTTGCCGCCGGTCGGGAAGGGCCACGCGGCTTTCGGACTGAGCGTGGTCTGCACGGCAGGCGCTGCAGGTGCTGCCTTGGCCACGGGCTTGGCGGCGGCTTTCTTCGGCGCGGCGGCTTTCTTGGCGGCCGTGCTGGCCTTGGCGGCTTCGGGCGCCTTTGCTGCTACCTTCTTGGCTGCAGGGGCGGCTGCCTTCTTGGCGGGTGCTGCCGTTTTGGCGGCTGCGGGTGCGGCCTTCTTGGCTGGCGTGGCCTTCTTGGCGGGGGCAGCGGCCTTCTTCACCGGGGCGGCAGCGGCTTTCTTCG
>JGI26524J50256_1001712_pt1 | contig 16350 bp, 18 predicted proteins | sample ThiBio_inoc_plan_FD_50256 | JGI IMG/M metagenome (IMG submission 50256) | reverse complement strand
CACAGTCGGCTTGTCCCCAATGATCAGACTCTTCATCCACGACTCCTTGAAGTGCGTGGATAAACATCATATCTAATTTATTGAACGCAAATTGGTATCAGGGGCTCAAGACCGCTCTTGTTCGCGCCGCTCCCGGCGCTGGCGCGCACGGCGCGCCTGGCGGCTCTCCTGCGCGCGCGCTGCCTGCTCCCGGCGCTCGTGGCGGCGCGCACGCCAGCGCGCACCGGCCCAGCGCCCCAGCAGCACGCTCAGCAGAGCCAGGATGACGAGCGCCAGGGTTTCGGGCACGGATACGTCGTTCATCATCAGAGCACCCTCGTCACGTCATCGGGCTTGAAGCCGAAATTGCCCGCCTTGCCCTTGCGGCCACGCGCGGCGCCAGCGTTGTTCAGGCTGCGGATCTCCAGTTGCTCCTCGCGCGCCTTGCCGCCGCGGCCCACCCCGGCGATGCGCACGCTGCGCACATAGGCGGCGGCTCCCGCGAGTGCGTCGCCCGCTTCCAGCGCCATCAGGGTCAGGCCACGGCCGCCCTTTTCCAGGCGCTTGAGCTCGCCCAGGCCGAAGGTCAGGATGCGCCCGCCCGTGGACACGCAGGCCACATGCGTTGCCGCTATGGCGCCGATAGCTGCTTGCGCTTGTTCATCCTGCGTTTGAGGCTCTTTTTGTTCAAAATCCAGTGCGACGATGGACGGACGGCAGATGTGCTCGCCCTCGCCCATGTTCATGAACGCCTTGCCGCCGCGCGTGCGCGAGAGCATGTCGGCCACGTGCGCCACGAAGCCGTAGCCCGCGGAACTCGACAGCAGCAGGCTCGCGCGCTCGGCTCCCGCGAAATAGTGCAGCACCTCGGTGCCCGCCTCCAGCTCGATCAGGGTGGTGATGGGCTGACCGTCGCCGCGCGCTCCGGGCAGGCTTGCCACCGGCACGCTGTACACGCGCCCGTTGCCGCCAAAGGCCAGCAGCTGATCGACGGTGCGGCACTCGAAGGTGCCGTACAGGCCGTCACCCGACTTGAACGAAAAGCCCGCCGCATCGTGCCCGTGGCCGGTGCGCGCGCGCACCCAGCCCTTTTCGCTGATGACCACCGTCACCGGCTCGTCGGCCACCTTCACCTCGGCCACGGCCCTTTTCTCGGCCTGGATCAGCGTGCGCCGCGCGTCGCCGAACTCCTTCGCGTCACGCTCGATCTCCTTGACCATGAGGCGGCGCAGCGCCGCCGGGCTGGCCAGGATGTCTTCGAGCTGCCCCTGCTCCTGGCGCAGTTCGGCCAGTTCCTGCTCGATCTTGATCGCCTCCAGCCGCGCGAGCTGGCGCAGGCGGATGTCCAGGATGTCGTCGGCCTGCCGCTCGCTCAGGTTGAAGCGCGCCATCAGCGCCGCGCGGGGCTCGTCGCTCTCGCGGATGATGGCGATCACCTCGTCGATGTTGAGCAGCACGAGCTGCCGGCCTTCGAGGATGTGGATGCGCTCCAGCACCTTCCGCAGGCGGAATTCGCTGCGCCGCGTGATGGTCTGCTGGCGAAATGCTATCCACTCCGTGAGCATCTGGCGCAGGCTCTTTTGCACCGGCCGGCCATCGAGCCCCACGCTCGTGAGATTGACGGGCGCGGACGTTTCCAGACTGGTGTGAACCAGCAGCGTGTTGGCCAGCTCCTCCTGGCTCACGGCCCGGCTCTTGGGCTCGAACACCAGGCGCACCGGCGCGTCCTTGCTCGACTCGTCGCGCACGCCGTCGAGCACCGCGAGCACCACGCCCTTGAGCTGGTTCTGCTCCTGCGTGAGGCTCTTCTTGCCGCTTTTGACCTTGGGGTTAGTGAGCTCCTCGATCTCCTCGAGCACCTTTTGCGCCGAAGTGCCTGGCGGCAGCTCGTTCACCACCATCTGCCACTGCCCGCGCGCCAGGTCTTCGATCACCCAGCGCGCCCGCACCTTCAGGCTTCCGCGCCCGCCGCGGTAGGCGGCCTGGATGTCGTCCTCGCTGCTGATGATCTGGCCACCGCCCGGGTAGTCGGGGCCGGGCAGCAGGGCAAACAGATCCTCGTCGGAGAGCTTCGCGTTCTTGACCAGCGCCACGCAGGCATCGGCCACCTCGCGCAGGTTGTGGCTGGGGATCTCGGTGGCCAGGCCCACGGCGATGCCGCTGGCGCCGTTGAGCAGCGCGAACGGCAACCGCGCGGGCAGCTGGCGCGGCTCCTCGGTCGAGCCGTCGTAGTTGGGCGCGAAATCGACCGTGCCCAGGTCGATTTCTTCAAGCAGCAGTCGCGTGATCTTCGCCAGCCGCGCCTCGGTGTAGCGCATGGCGGCGGCGCCGTCGCCGTCGCGGCTGCCGAAATTGCCCTGCCCGTCGATCAGCGGATAGCGCTGCGAAAAATCCTGCGCCATGCGCACCAGCGCGTCGTACGCCGCGCTGTCGCCGTGCGGGTGAAAGCGCCCGAGCACGTCACCGACCACGCGCGCACACTTGACCGGCTTGGCGGGCGTGTTGCCATTGGCCCCGCCCCAGCCCAGGCCAAGCTGCTGCATCGCGTAGAGGATGCGCCGCTGCACGGGCTTCTGCCCATCGGCCACGTCGGGCAGCGCGCGGCCCTTGACCACGCTGAGCGCGTATTCGAGGTAGGCGCGCTGGGCGTAGGTCGCCAGCGCGAGGTCGTCTCCAGGGCCGGCAGGGGTGAGGTCGAGAACGGTTGGGTCAGTCATTTATTCAGCGGAAAACGGCTCCGGCGCTTGCGTTTCAAGCGCCAGCAGCTCTGGCATGGATCGCATCTTGTTGCGCTGTTTGGCGCGCGGCACGAAGCTGGTCAGCCGTGCAGCTTTTCCTGCAGCCAGACCTTGATCAGTGACTGGTACGGTACGTCGCGCGCATTGGCTGCCGCCTTGATCGAATCCAGCAGATGCTGTGGCAGGCGCAGCGAAATGGTCTTGGTGGTCGGTTTGAGATTGGGCAGAACGACGCGCCGGGCCCGGGACCAGTCGACATAGTCGGTCGAATCGTGGCTCTCCCAGAACGCACGTTCCTCAGCTTCGTTGCTGAAGTGCGGGATTTTCTTGGTCGGCTTGTTCATAAATCATTCGCTCCTTGCGGTGCATGTCCCTCGCAGAAATCACGCGAATCAGGCTTCCGTTCTTTCGCAACGTGAAAGTCACATGAAGCAGCCGTCCGGCCTCGGATCGACCCAACGCCTGATGACGCTCTTCTTGCGCGCTGTGCTTGGCATCGTCCATCAGCAGCAGCGGAATGTTGAAGAAGACCTGCTCGGCCTCGGCCATCGAGACGCCGTGCTTGTCGTTCTTGCAGGCATTGCCGCCGTCCCAGTCAAAACCGGAAATCAGCTCCAGATTCACCATATTTTGTATATGTCCATGATATACGAAACCGCAGGTCAGTCCAACGGATTTCCAACGCCCTCCTCACACATCCACTTCCACCGCGTCCCCATGCAGCTCCATCAGCTCGCGGCGCGCGGCGGCCTCGCCCTTGCCCATGAGCTTGGCGATCTCCAGAGCGGTGGCGGCGAAGTCGAAGGCGCCGAGCTCTACCTGCATGAGGCGGCGCGTGTCGGGGTTGAGCGTGGTTTCCCAGAGCTGCGCGGCGCTCATCTCGCCCAGGCCCTTGAAGCGGCTCACGCTCCATTTGCCCTCGGGCACGCCCTCCTTGCGCAGTTTTTCAAGGATGGCGGTGAGTTCGGCCTCGTCCAGCGCGTAGAGCTTGGTGGCCGGCTTCTTGCCGCGCGCCGGGGCATCGACGCGAAACAGCGGCGGGCGCGCGACGTAGACGTGTCCGGCCTCGATCAGTCTGGGGAAGTGACGGAAAAACAGCGTGAGCAGCAGCACCTGGATGTGCGCGCCGTCCACATCGGCATCCGAGAGGATGCAGACCTTGCCGTAGCGCAGGTTGGACAGGTCTGCCTCGTCCTCGGGTCCGTGCGGATCGACGCCGATGGCCACGGAAATATCGTGGATTTCGGTGTTGGCGAAAAGCCGGTCGCGCTCGACCTCCCAGGTGTTGAGCACCTTGCCGCGCAGCGGCAGGATGGCCTGCGTTTCCTTGTCGCGCCCCATCTTGGCGCTGCCACCGGCGCTGTCGCCCTCGACGAGGAAGACCTCGTTGAGCGCGATGTCGCGGCTCTCGCAGTCGGTGAGCTTGCCCGGCAGCACGGCGACGCCGCTGCCCTTGCGTTTTTCCACCTTCTGCCCGGCGCGCTGGCGCGTCTGCGCGGCCTTGATGGCGAGCTCGGCAATGCGCTTGCCCCACTCGACGTTGGCGTTGAGCCAGAGTTCGAGCGCGGGCCGCACGAAGCTGCTCACCAACCGCACGGCGTCGCGTGAATTCAGGCGCTCCTTGATCTGGCCCTGGAACTGCGGGTCGAGCACCTTCGCCGAGAGCACGTAGCTCACCCGCGCGTACACGTCCTCGGGCATGAGCTTCACGCCCTTCGGGGTCAGCGCGTGCAGCTCAATGAAGCCCTTGACGGCCTGGAACAGCCCGTCGCGCAGGCCGCTGTCGTGCGTGCCGCCGGCAGTGGTCGAGATCAGGTTGACGTAGCTCTCGCGCACCGGATGGCCGTCTTCGGTGAAGGCCAGCACCCACTGCGCGCCCTCGCCCTCGGCAAAGTTGTCGTCGTCCGCCGCGGCATAGCCCTCGCCCTCGAACAGCGGCACGATGGCATCCGCGGGCAGGCTCTGCTCCAGGTAGTCGCGCAGGCCGCCCTTGTACTGCCAGCTCTGCGTCTCTTTCTTCTTCTCGTCAATCAGCTGCACCGTCACGCCGGGCAGCAGCACCGCCTTGCTGCGCAGCACGTGCACGAGCTCGGCCACGGGAATCTGCGGCGATTCGAAGTACCTGGCATCGGGCCAGACGCGCACCGTGGTGCCGCGCCTGCGCTCGCCCTCTTGCGGCTCGCGCAGCGCCAGCGCCTGCGCCACGTCGCCGCCGGCGAATTCCATGCTTGCCACCGCCCCATCGCGAAAGCTCTGCACCTGCATGCGCGTGGCCAGCGCGTTGGTCACCGACACGCCCACGCCGTGCAGGCCGCCCGAGAAGCTGTAGGCGCCGCCCGCGCCCTTGTCGAACTTGCCGCCCGCATGCAGACGCGCGAACACGAGTTCGAGCACGGGCACGTTTTCCTCGGGGTGCAGGCCGTGCGGGATGCCCCGGCCGTCATCCTCCACGCTGACCGAGCCGTCGGCATGCAGCGTGACGCGGATCTTCTTGCCGAAGCCCGCCAGCGCTTCGTCGGCGGCGTTGTCGATCACCTCCTGAATCACGTGCAGCGGGTTGTCGGTGCGCGTGTACATGCCCGGCCGCTGCTTGACGGGCTCCAGACCCTTGAGGATGCGGATGGTGCTTTCGGAGTACTCGGGAACGGGTTTGGTCGGCATGGCGGCGGATTGTAGGACTGGATATAAAAACAGTTTCGACACCGCCCATCGTCCCCGCTTGAACGCCGTTTTTCGTTACAGTGCCGCCATGCGCCGCGCCGTCCCCACGCTCTCCCTCACCCAAATCCTGGTCTGTGGCGCTGCCATCGTCACGCTGTCCACCGGCATACGCCACGGCTTCGGCCTGTGGATGCTGCCCATCACCCAAGCCAACGGCTGGACGCGCGAAACGTTTTCGCTGGCGCTCGCCATCCAGAACCTGGCCTGGGGCGTGCTGGGCATCGTCGGCGGCATGCTGGCCGACCGCCATGGCGCGTTTCGCGTGCTCGTGGGCGGGACGCTGCTGTATGCGCTGGGGCTGGCGGGCATGGCGCTCGCGTCCACGCCGCTGCTGTTCGCACTCACCGCGGGCGTCACCATAGGCGCGGCGCAGGCCGGCACCACCTACGCCATCATCTACGGTGTGATCGGGCGCCAGATCGCGCCACACCGGCGCTCCTGGGCCATGGGCGTGGCGGCGGCCGCGGGATCGTTCGGGCAGTTCCTGCTGATGCCGATCGAAGGCCAGATGATCCTGCACCTGGGCTGGAAGGAGTCGCTGCTCGCGCTCGCGGCTGTGGTGCTGCTCGTGGCGCCGCTCGCCTGGGGCCTGCGCGAGCCGGGGTTCCACGCGGGCGCGACCGCACCGCGCAGGCAGAGCGTGCGCCACGCACTCGCCGAGGCGCTGCGCCACCCGCCCTTCGTGCTGCTCATCGCGGGCTATTTCGTCTGCGGTTTCCAGGTGCTGTTCATCGCGGTGCACCTGCCCGGGTATCTGTCGGACAAGGGCCTCACACCGCAGGTGGCGGCGGGGGCGCTTGCGCTCATCGGGCTCTTCAACGTGGTCGGCTCGTATGCGGCGGGCGCGCTCGGGCAGCGGCTGCAGAAGCGCCACATCCTCTCGTTCATCTACTTCGCACGGGCCGTGGTGATCACGGTCTTCCTGCTCGTGCCCGTCACGCCGCTGTCGGTCTACGTGTTCGCGGCCACCATGGGGGCGCTCTGGCTCTCCACCGTGCCGCCGACCAATGCCGCCGTGGTGCAGATTTTCGGCACCGAGCACTTTTCCATGTTGAGCGGCCTGGCCTTCTTCAGCCACCAGCTCGGCAGCTTCATGGGCGTGTGGCTGGGCGGCTACCTGTATGACGCCACGGGCGACTACAGCGTGGTCTGGTATCTGACCATCGCGCTGGGCATCGCGGCCGGCTTCGTCAACCTGCCGGTGCGCGAGGCGCCCATCCACCGCACGCCGGAGCTGGCGTGATGACCACGCCGCGCCTGCTGCTGTGGATCGCGATGCTGCTGGCGCTGGCGGGCAGCGTGCTGCTGTACCTGCAGCCGGGTTTCATGGTGCTGCTGGCCGAACAGGTCTGGGCCTGTTTCTGAACGATGCACGAACACCTTCCGCCATCCGACTGGGTGCTGCGCTGGGCGCATCTCGTCCCCGTCGGCGGGCGTGTGCTCGACGTCGCCTGCGGCAGGGGCCGGCACCTGCGCTGGTTTCACGAACGAAATCACTCTGTAACCGGCGTGGATCAATCGCAAGAAGCTATCGATTCAATATCGATGCTGGGCGAAGCCGTTTGCGCGGATATCGAAAACGGCCCCTGGCCCTTCGCCGGGCGCAGCTTCGACGGTGTGATCGTGACGAACTACCTCTGGCGAGCGCTGCTGCCCACGATCGTCGCAAGCGTCGCGCCCGGTGGCGTGCTGATCTACGAAACCTTCGCGCAGGGCAACGAGACCGTGGGCAGACCCTCGCGACCGGATTTCCTGCTGCGCCCGGGCGAGCTCCTCGCGGCCTGCGCGTCGCTGCGCATCGTGGCCTACGAAGACGGCTTTCTCCCCGCGCCCGAGCGCTTCGTGCAGCGCATCGCGGCCATGCGCCCGCCGGCATCACCGTCAACCCCGGCGGCGCGCATCCCGTTGCAGCTGCCATAGAATGCTCCATTAACGATTTTTGACACGGACATGACCACCCGCAGTCCACTCTTCACCGGCAGCACCGTTGCCCTCGTGACCCCCATGCACGAGGATGGCAGCGTCGACTACCCCACGCTACGCAAACTCATCGACTGGCACATCCAGGAAGGCACCGACTGCCTCAGCGTCGTCGGCACCACGGGCGAGTCGCCCACCGTGAACGTCGAGGAGCACTGCGAAATCATCCGCGTGACGGTGGAGCAGTCCAAAGGGCGCGTGCCCGTGCTCGCGGGCTGCGGCGCCAATTCCACGCACGAGGCAATCGAGCTGGCGCGCTTTGCCAAGAAGGTGGGCGCGCACAGCCAGCTGCAGGTGGTGCCCTACTACAACAAGCCCACGCAGGAGGGCCAGTACCTGCACTTCAAGGCCATCGCCGAGGCCGTGGGGGATCTTCCCATGGTGCTCTACAACGTGCCCGGCCGCTCGGTGGCCGACATGCAGCACGACACCGTGCTGCGCCTGGCGCAGGTGCCGGGCATCGTCGGCATCAAGGAAGCCACGGGCGACATCGGTCGCGCGCAGTGGCTGATCCGCGACGTGCCCGAGGGCTTCGCCGTCTATTCGGGCGACGATGCCACCGCGGTCGCGCTCATGCTCTGCGGCGGGCAGGGCAACATCAGCGTGACGGCGAACCTCGCGCCGCGCCTGATGCACGAGCTGTGCGTCGCGGCCATCGCGGGCGATGCGAGCACGGCCATGCGCATCCAGCGCCAGCTGATGCCGCTGCACAAACACCTGTTCGTCGAAGCCAACCCGATCCCCGTCAAGTGGGCCATGGCGCGCCTGGGCCTGTGCGGCAGCACCCTGCGCCTGCCCATGACGGCGCTGGCCAGCGCGCACCACGCCAGCGTCGAAGCGGCGCTGCGCGCCAGCGGCCTGCTGCACTGAATCCATTCACCTCACCACGAAAGATTCCCGCGTGAACCCGACCCTACGCCTGGGCCTGCTGGGCCTCGCCGTCACGCTCTCGGCCTGCTCCACCCTCGAGAGCGACAAAATCGACTACAAGAGCGCCGCCGTCGGCTCGACGCTGGAGGTGCCTCCCGACCTCACGCAGCTGAGCACGGACACACGCTACGTCGTCCCCGGAAAAGCCAATTCGGCAGCCGCCTACGAAGCCGGCCGCGCGCAACAGGCCAAGGCCGGGATCAACGCGGCGCCCAACACAGTCGGCGACGTGCGCATCGAGCGCGACGGCAACGGGCGCTGGCTGGTGGTGGCACGCTCGCCCAACCAGCTGTGGGAGCCGGTGCGCGATTTCTGGCTCGAACACGGCTTCGTTCTGGCGCTCGATCAGCCGCAGCTGGGCATCATGGAAACCGACTGGGCCGAGAACCGCGCCAAGATACCGCAAGACGTGATCCGTCGCACCATCGGCAAGGTCTTCGATTCGCTCTACTCCACGGGTGAGCGCGACAAGTTCCGCACGCGGCTGGAGCGCCGCGCCGACGGCGGCACGGACATCTACATCACGCACCGCGGCATGGAGGAGGTCTACACCAATGCGCAGAAAGACAACACGATGTGGCAGCCCCGGCCGGAAGACCACGAGTTGGAAACGGAATTCCTGCGCCGCCTCATGGTGAAACTTGGCGTTTCGGAAGAACAGGCCAAGGCCGCCGTGGCCGCGGCACCGGCGGCATCATCCGCCGCCACGGCCCAGCTGGCCAACGTGAACGGTGCGCAGATCATCGAACTGCACGATGACTTCGATCACGCGTGGCGGCGCGTGGGCCTGTCGCTGGACCGCACCGGCTTCACGGTGGAAGACCGCGACCGCAGCCAGGGCACCTACTTCGTGCGCTACGTCACGCCCACCGACAAGAAGGAACCAGGCTTCTTCGGCAAGCTCTTTGGCTCCACCAGCAACGCCGCGCCGCCCGAGAAGTACCGCATCGTCGTGCACGGCAATGGCGGGCAGAGCACCGTCTCGGTGCTCAAGGCGGACGGCCAGCCTGAAAGTTCGGCTAACGTGGACCGCATCCTGCGCATCCTGGTGGATGACCTGAAGTAAATCCCGGACACCCCCATGAAAAAGCCCCGGTTCGCCGGGGCTTTTTCATGGGCTGGGCCCCATCGGCCCCAGCTCGCGTCGCAATGCTTACTTGCTCGCTGCCTGAGCTGCCTTGTCCGCAGCTTCCTTGGCTGCCTGCGCGGCGTCCTTGGCGGCATCCACGGTGGCGTCACCCGCAGCCTTGGCGGCATCGCCCGCGGCGGTGGCGGCTTCGGAAGCTGCATGGGATGCGTCCTTGGCCGCGTCCTTGGCAGCGTCCACGGCGTTCGTTGCCGCTTCGGCAGCCGGCGAGGGCGCGGGTGCAGGGGCAGTGACCGGAGCAGCAGGAGCGGCGGCAGGCGCCGGAGCAGATTCCTGCTTGTCACCGCAAGCCACGAGTGCGCCCGCTGCAAGCAGCGACGCCAGAACGACAGAATATTTCATGGTCAATCCAGAAAAAAATGAAACGCAGGTATGTCAATGCGAACCACCCCGCCATCCGGGAATTTCCTGCACCCGGGCAACAGGGTTCATCTGCCGCGCAATTCGGCGAGGGTGAATTCAAAGTTGATTGTAGGCATTTGGGTCAATCCTGATTAACCCTTATCGCAAATATTTGTCACAGGCCCAGCACCGACGCCGGGAAACCCGGCGCGGAACGGCTCTGCAGCCACTCATCGAGCTGCTCGCGCTGCCAGGTCAGGCGCTGCGCCTCGCGCGAGCTGACGCCGTTGCTGCGCACGGGATCAAGCCGCTGCAGCATCCACATCGGCGACCAAAGAACGCTGGGCATTTCCTCGCTGCCGAGCGTCCTGGCCTTGCGCGCCACCACCACATGATCCCAGCGCACGCGCCAATGCACAAAGCGCGGATGCAGGCGTGCCACGGCATCGAAATTTCCCGCCAGCATCGTCAGGCGCCGCCGGTGCCCGGCCCAGCGGTGCAGGCTCTCCACCACCTCTTTTTCGCCCAGCGGCCAATCGGCAAAATCAAAATCGCTGAGCACAAGTTCGGGCCAGGCCTGGCTCGCAGCGCCGGTCAGGGCATCGCGCACCAGCTGGCGAAACGCCTCGCGCCCCTCGAAACGCCCCGCGGGCAATGGACATTCATGGTTGTCGGCCTGCATGTTCAACTCCATGCACGCGGCTTCTTCGCCACGGCAAACTGCTGCGACAATTCTCGCCCATGGACATCACCGAACACTGCGTCGTTGCGCTCACCTGGGTTTTGCAGGACACCCTGGGCGAAGAGTTGGATGTGCTGCAGGAGCCCGTGGAGTTTCTCGTGGGCGGAGACGACCTGCTCGCGCGCCTGGAGCAAGCGCTGCAGGGCCACGGCACGGGCGCGGAACTGGCGCTGCATCTCGAACCCGAAGAGGCCTTTGGCGACTATGACGAGAGCCTGCTCTTTCTCGAACCGCGCTCGGCCTTTCCCGAGGCGATCGAAGAGGGCATGATCATCGAAAACACCAGCCTGCCCACCGACATGGCCACCAGGCTGCCCAGGGACCACCTGTTCACCGTCTCCCAGATCTACCCCGATCACGTGGTGCTCGACGGCAACCATCCGCTGGCCGGCATCGCACTGCGTCTCACGCTCAAGGTGCACGGTGTGCGCGAGGCCACGCCCGAGGAAACCGAGCGCCGCAGCGCTGGCGCCGGTTTCTTCAAGCTGCATGCATAGGGGCGCGTGTCCACGCGCTACATGCGCGTGATCTGCCCGCGATAGAACCGCACGCGCTCACCGCGTCGCAGGCCCCCTAGCGCAGGCACGCTGAACACCTCTTGCGCGCCATCGTCAAAGCGCACCGTGACGGAGTACGGGCCGGTGCTGCCTTGGTTGGTGTTGGCTTCGATGGCATTGCCCGCCACCGCACCGCCCACTACGCCCGCGATGGTGGCCAGGGCGCGGCCGGTGCCGCCGCCAACCTGGTTGCCGAGGACACCCCCGATGACACCCCCGGCCACCGCGCCCGCGCCGCTGGTGCCGTGGCTCGTGCGTTCGCCCTCGATGCCGACCACCGTCCCGTAACGCGTGCCCTGGGGATCGGTCTGCGCCTGATAGACCTGCGCGGGCTGGCTTGCGTAACGTGGTGCGGGATAGGGCCTGGGTTGGCTGCTCGCGCACCCGACCAGCAAACTTGCCACAGCCACGCCGGCCACTGTGGTGGCCATGGAAACGATTCGCTTCATCATCATTCCTTCACTGCAATCGGCTCCACGCCATGCAGGCATTCAGTGACGCCCGGTGGAGCCATAACCGTTTCGACCACGCTCGCTGATCACAAATTCCTGCACCACGCGAAATTGCGCCTGTACGACGGGAACGATGACCAGCTGCGCCAACCTCTCCAACGGCTGCACGGTGAAGATCGTTGACGAACGGTTCCAACAACTCACCATCAGCTCTCCCTGGTAGTCGCTGTCGATCAAGCCGACCAGGTTGCCCAGCACGATGCCGTGCTTGTGCCCCAACCCGGAGCGCGGCAGGATGAGCGCGGCATATCCCGGGTTCTTCAGATGGATCGCCATGCCGGTGGGCACCAGCTCCCACTGCCCCGCGCCGAGCTCGAGCGGCGTCTTCAGGCACGCACGCAAATCGAGCCCCGCGCTGCCGGGCGTGGCGTACGTGGGCATCTGCGTGCGCAGGCGCTCATCGAGAATTTTCAGATCAACATCCATGATGCGATGACATTCAACGACCCTTGTGGGCGCCGACCCAGCGGATCACCGCCGAAACCAGCAACGCGCCCGCGAACACGAGCGCCGGAACGATCAGGCGCGGCATGAACACCATGGCCAGCACCACCATGGCGGCAGCCACCCCCACCTGCAACTTCAAATAGCCCCCCGGGTTGCCCGGCCGTGTCGGCCCACCCTGGCCCACGGTATTGTCACCGCGGCGGGGCACCGCCGCCGTCGGGCGCGCGGCCTTGCCCGGGTCGGCGTCGGAGGCACCGGTCGATGGCGAAGGTGACGGCGGCACGGGAGCCTGCGCCGCGCCACCGGTGAGCTGTTCGACGTAGCGCGCGAAATCCCCATCGCGCGGACCTTCCGCCATGGGCAGCGTCATGCGCCACCTCCAGCCGATGCCGACGCGCGCGCCGCCGCGAGCCTGCGTGAGAGTTCGGCCACCAACTGCCGGCCGAGCTCGCGCTTGCTGGCCCGGGGCAATTCCCGCATGCCCGCCTCATCGACCAGCAGCAGGGCGTTGTCATCCTGGCCAAAGGTGGCCGGACCGATGTTGCCCACCAGCAGCGGCACGCCCTTGCGCTCGCGCTTGGCCTTGGCATGCTCTGCCAGCCGGTCGCTTTCGGCCGCGAAGCCCACGCAGTAAAGCTCACCGCGCCGGGCGCGCTCGCTCGCCGCCACGGTGGCAAGAATGTCGGGGTTCTCAATGAATGACAGCTGCGGCACCTGCCCCGAACCATCCTTCTTGATCTTGCACGGCGCCGCTGTTGCCGGGCGCCAGTCCGCCACCGCTGCCGTGGCGATGAATACGCGCGCATCGCGCACATGGTGCTCGACCGCCTGCAACATGTCCTGCGCCGACTGCACGTCGATGCGCATGACGCCGCGCGGCGTCGGCAGCGCCACCGGCCCCGCCACCAGCGTCACCTCGGCTCCGGCCTCGCGCGCCGCCAGCGCCAGGGCGAATCCCATCTTGCCGCTGGAGCGGTTGGTGATGCCGCGCACCGGGTCGATGGCCTCGAACGTGGGGCCCGCCGTGATCAGCACATGCTCACCGCGAAGCAGCTTGGGTGTGAAGAAAGCCTCCAGTTCCTGCACGATCTCGGCAGGCTCCAGCATGCGCCCGTCACCCGTCTCGCCGCACGCCTGCGCTCCGCAGCCCACTCCGAGCGAGACGGCGCCGTCGGCCACGGCCCGCGCCAGATTGCGCTGCGTGGCCGGATGCGCCCACATTTCGCGGTTCATCGCAGGCGCCAGCAGCAGCGGCACCCTGTCCATGGGGCGCGCCACGCACAGCAGTGCCAGCAACTCCGTGCATCGCCCCTGGGCCAGCTGCGCGATGAAATCGGCGCTGCAGGGGGCGATCAGCATCGCGTCGGCTTCGCGGCTCAGATTGATGTGCGGCATGGCGTTGGCCTCGCGCCCGTCCCACTGAGACGTGTACACGGCGCGCCCGCTCACGGCCTGCATCGTGGTGGACGTGATGAAGTGCTCGGCCGCCTCGCTCATCACCACCTGAACGGTGGCTCCCGCCTTGGTGAGCAGCCGCGCGAGCTCCGCGGCCTTGTAGCAGGCCACGCCGCCAGAGAGCCCGAGAACGATGTGTTTGCCGGATAAGACGCTCATGGCGGGCAATTTAGCAGACTCCCCTGCCCCGTGGCGCTCAGCCGCCGGACGCCAGCAACGGCGGCGCATGCGCGCCAGCCCGCGGCTGCAGACGAAATTGCGCCGCCATGTCCGCGAGCTGGCGGGCCTGCTCCTGCAGCGAACCCGACGCCGCCGAGGTCTCTTCCACGAGGGCCGCGTTCTGCTGCGTCACGCCGTCCAGGTGCGACACCGCCTGGTTGATCTGCGCCAGCCCCAGCGACTGCTCGCGGCTGGCCGAGGCGATCTCGTCCACGATCTGGGCAACGCGCTCGATGCCGGCGACGATCTCCTGCATCGTCGTGCCGGCCTGGGCCACCTGTTCGGTTCCGACATCGACCTTGGCCACCGAGGTGGTGATCAGGTCCCTGACCTCGCGCGCCGCGTCGGCGCTGCGCTGGGCCAGTGCGCGCACTTCGCTCGCGACCACCGCGAAACCACGCCCCTGCTCACCGGCACGCGCTGCTTCCACGGCCGCATTGAGCGCGAGGATATTGGTCTGAAACGCGATGGAATCGATCACGCCGATGATGTCCACGATCTTGCGCGACGAGGTATTGATCGCCTCCATCGTCTGCACCACCTGCCCCACCACCTGCCCGCCGTGCTGCGCGATCTGGGTCGCCTGCGCCGCGAGTTGATTGGCCTGAAGAGCGCTGTCGGCGTTGTGCTGCACGGTGCCGGAGAGCTCCTCGGTGGAAGACGCCGTCTGCTCCAGTGCACTGGCCTGCTGCTCCGTGCGCGACGACAGATCCATGGTGCCCGCCGCCACCTGGGTGGATGCCCCGGCAATCGCCTGCGCGCCATCGCGCACCTGGCCGATCATCTGGTTCAGGTTGCCGCGCATGAGCTCCATCTGGGTGAGCATGGCGGCGATCTCGTCCTTGCCTTCGGCCTTCACGGGTTGTGTCAGATCGCGCGCGGCGATGGATGCCGCGGTGGCGTTGGCCACGCGAAAGCCGCTGAGCAGCCGCGACAACAGCAGCAGGCCCAGCAGCGAAGCCGGCAAGCCCAGGAAAAGCGCCGACAGGACGAAGACCACCAGACCGGTCTTGAAGCGGCTCTGCGCGCCCTGGACGGCCTGGTCGGCCTGGGCGATCTGTTCTGCGCGGAAGTCGCGGGCCGCGCCGATCAGGGCTTCACCCTGAGTGCGCCCCGCTTCGACAAACGCCAGCATCACGGCGGGGGAGAAATCGCCCTTGGCAACAGCATCGGTCGCCTTGTCCAGCTGCGCCACCCAAGCCACGCGCGCCACCTGCAAGGCCTGGGCGAGCCCCTTCTCCCGTTCACTGGCGGCGGCCGCCACCAACGCATCGATCTGCTGCGCCACCCTGGCGCGGTTGGCCTTGACGGCGTCCAGATGCAGCTGGGCGGGATGATCGTGCAGCGACGCGAGCGGCGAGTCGGGCGCGTGCTGGAACGCCAGCAGCACCTGCAGCCGGTTTTGCACTGTCAGATCGGCGGCATCCGCGGCCTGCAGGGCCAGGGTCATCGCATGCTCGTGAACCGCCTTCAGGCCGTCGCGGGCCGACGACAGCCCCCAGTAGCTGACGGCAATGATGACCACGCCCGAGAGCCAGCAACCGCACAGGACCAGCAGGAACCGTTGGGTGATACGCAGGTTGTTCCACATGAAAGAACTCTGAAAGTTTCAGGAAAGACATTTCCGCAGCGCAACATGGGACGGAAACGCACCGCGCATGGTAACTGGAGAAGATGGGCGTTTTGTCACAGGAATTGCATAAACGCACAACTACCGTCCGGCGCAGCGGCGCCCGCAACGAGGGCGCCTGGGCGCTCCCTATAATCAGCATTTCCACCCCAAGCACGACATGACCAAATTCGTCTTCGTCACCGGTGGTGTGGTGTCTTCCCTGGGCAAGGGAATCGCCTCTGCCTCCCTCGCCGCGATCCTGGAGTCGCGGGGCCTGAAAGTCACCCTCGTCAAGCTCGACCCCTACATCAATGTCGATCCGGGCACGATGAGCCCGTTTCAGCACGGCGAGGTATTCGTCACCGACGACGGCGCCGAAACCGATCTGGACCTGGGCCACTACGAGCGTTTCATCGAAACGCGCATGCGCCAGGCCAACAACTTCACCACCGGGCGCATCTACCAATCAGTGCTCGAAAAGGAGCGCCGCGGCGACTACCTGGGCAAGACGGTGCAGGTGATTCCGCACATCACGGGCGAAATCCAGGAATTCATCAAGCGCGGCGCTGGCATCGGTACACCCGACGCGGTGGACGTGGCCATCTGCGAGATCGGCGGCACGGTGGGCGACATCGAATCGCTGCCCTTCCTCGAAGCCGCGCGCCAGCTCGCGCTCAAGCTCGGCCCCAACAACACCGCCTTCGTGCACCTCACCTACCTGCCGTGGATCGCCACCGCGGGTGAGCTGAAAACCAAGCCCACACAGCACACGGTGCAGAAATTGCGCGAGATCGGCATCCAGCCCGACGCGCTGCTGTGCCGCGCGCAAAAGGCCGTGCCCACCGAGGAGCGCGAGAAAATCTCGCTCTTCACCAACGTGCCCGAATGGGGCGTGATCAGCATGTGGGACGTGGACACCATCTACAAGGTGCCGCGCATGCTGCACGAGCAGGGCCTGGACGGCCTGAT
>JGI26524J50256_1001665_pt1 | contig 16859 bp, 2 predicted proteins | sample ThiBio_inoc_plan_FD_50256 | JGI IMG/M metagenome (IMG submission 50256) | reverse complement strand
TGCAGGCACTGGCCGGCCAGCCGCTGGACGTGGTCGTGCTGCATTCCTCGCTGTTCGCCGTGACCGGCGGCGCGGGGCAGGTCGACTACTGCGGCGCGAACAACGCGCTGGACCTGATCGCCCAGGCCCAGGCACGCCGCGGCCTGCGCGTGGTCGCGCTGAACTGGGACGGCTGGACCGAAGTCGGCATGGCTGCACGCGCGGGCACGTTCGACGGTGGCGGCGGTCGCATCTACCAGCCCCTGTCGCGACCGCTGCTCGACGGCATCGCGCGCCGCGACGACGGCAGCTGCGAGTTCGTCGTCGATCTCGATCCGGCGCGCCACTGGGTCGTCGACGAGCACCGCATGGACGGCACGCCGGTCATGCCTGGCACCGCGCTGCTGGAAATGGCCGTGCAGGGCTTTGCCGAGGCGCAGGGACTCGTGCACGGCGCCGAACTGCGCGACGTGCTGTTCCTGGCGCCGCTGGCGCTGGACGGCCCGGGCTGCCGCGCACGGCTGTCGCTGAGCCCGGCCGACGGCGGCTACCACTTCCGCGTGCAGAGCCGCCTGGCCGGCGGCGACTGGCGCGACCATGCACTCGGCGTCATCGGCGCGGCCGAAGCCGCGCCGGGCGCCTGCGATCTCGCGCCGCTGCGCGAGCGCACGGCGGGGCAGCGCTACGACTTCCGCGGTCGCGGCGCGGCTCTGCTGCCCGACGACGGCTGGCTCACGTTCGGCTCGCGCTGGCACAGCGTGCAGCAGGTGCAGGCCGGCGCCGGCGAGGCGCTGGTCGAGCTCGCGCTGGCCGAAGAGCATTGCGCCGATGTAGACAAGTACATTCTGCATCCGGCCCTGCTGGACCTGGCCACGGGCCTGGCCAACGGCTACTGGCTGGAGCGCACCTCGGCCGCCGACGAAGGCAGTCCGTTCCTGCCGTTCGGCTATCAGCGCCTGAGCGTCTGGCGCGCGCTGCCGGCCGAGCTGGTAGCGCACAGCCGCCTGTGCAGCGAGGGCGGCGCCGGCGCCGACAGCCTGGTCTTCGACATCCTGCTGGCCGACCGCGACGGCGCACTCGTCGCCGCGATCGAAGGCTTCAGCCTCAAGCGCGTGCAGCCGGCCGGCCTGCTCGCCGCACCGGTGGCCGCGCCACGCCGCGATGCGGTGGCCGGCGGCATCAGCCCGGCCGCCGGCGTGGACAGTCTCGCCCGCGTGCTGGGCCGGCTGGATCTGCCGCAGGTCGTCGTCTGCAGCGCGGATCTCGCCTCGCGTCTGGCACCTGCGCCGGAGCCGGCGGCGGATGCCGCCGACAGCGAGGAGCAGCGCAACGAGCGCCCCGATCTCGCGAGCAGCTTCGTCGCGCCGCGCAACGAACTGGAGACCCGCCTCAGCGAGATCTGGCAGTCGCTGCTCGGCATGCGCGAGGTCGGCATCCACGACAACTTCTTCGAGCTCGGCGGCGACTCGCTGCTGGCCACCCAGATTCCGAACCGCCTGCGCAGCGCGCTGGCCGTGGGCATCGACCTCGGCACCGTGTTCCAGGCCCCGACCATCGCGCAGATCGCCGAGCACATCGCGGCGCGCCAATGGGCGGCCGGCGCGCGCGACAGCGCCGCGGACGCCGACCGCGAGGTGGGCACGCTGTGAGCACGACGCCGCGTCACTATCACTGCGCCATCATCGGCGGCGGCCCGGCCGGCACCGGTCCGCTCGTCTATGGCGCCTGGTCGGGCCGTCTCGGCGAACTGCTGGAGCGCGGTCTCGCCGTCGTCGAAGGCGGCGGCGAACTCGGCGCCGGACGCCTGGAACGCTATGCGATCAACTCCAACTCCACCGGCGCGACATTCCTGGAATGCCTGGAGCACGACGTCGCCAGCCCGTACCTGGCCGAAGCCGGCGCCTCGCCGCTGCGCGAGCAGATCGGCCGCTACCGCGACGCGGTGCTGCCGCTGGATCTCGCCGGCGGCCTGCTGCGCACGATAGGCCGCGATCTGCTCGGCGCCGTGCAGCGCGCCGACGCCTCGCAGGCCTACCTCAACACGCGGGCCGAGGAAGTGCGCGTGCTCGCGCCGAACAAGTTCGAGATCACCCTGCGCGCGACCGGCGCGAGCGAACCCGAGCGCATCAGCGCAGCCAGCGTGCTGCTGGCCACCGGCGGCACGCCGCAGATCACGCGCGAGACCGGCGCGCAGATCGCCGCGGCCTGTCGCGCGCAGGGTCTGCCGCGACTGCCGCTGATGCTGAGCTCCGACGAACTGCTGCAGGAATCCGGTCGCCGCGGCGCCGAAGCCTGGCTCGACGGCTACGACCAGCCGCAGGTGCTCGTGATCGGCGGCGCGCACAGCGCGTTCTCCAGCGCCTGGCTCGTGCTGGAGCGCCTGCGCGGCGGCTTCGAACTCGTGCCGGGGGCGGTGACCCTGTTGCATCGCTCGCCGATCAAGGTGTTCTACGACACGGCCGAGCAGGCCCGCGCCGACGGCTACGACGCCTTCGCGCCGGGCGACATCGGCAGCAAGGGCCAGGTGTTTCCGATGGCCGGCCTGCGCGGCGACGCCAAGGCGCTGTACCGCCGCGTCGCCGGCCTCGGTGATGCCGCGCCGGAGCCGCGCCTGCGCCTGGCCCGCCTGCCGCAGGATGCGGCCGGCTTCGCCGCGCTCGGCATCGACTGGAAGAACCTGGCGCTGGTCGTGTTCGCGACCGGCTATCTGCAGCCGGAAGTGCCGCTGCGCAACGCGCGCGGTGCGCCGATCGCGCTGCACGGCCAGTACACCGAGCGCTACGTGGACCAGCAGTGCCGCCTGCTCGACGTGTTCGGCAGCCCGATCCCGGGCCTGTACGCGACGGGCTTCACGAGCGGCTTCTCGCCGTCGGACATGCTCGGCGGCGAACCCAGCTACGCCGGCAAGGAAAACAGCGTCTGGCTGTGCCAGCACATGCTCGGCGAAGCGCTGTTCAACACACTGGTCCGTGCCGGTGGCCGCGCATGAGCCTCGTCGAACTGATCCGCGATCTCGCCGCGCGCGACATCCGCCTCTGGGTCGAGGCCGGCGAACTCAAGTTCAGCGCCCCGGCCGGCGCTTTCGACGCCGACACGCGCGCGCAGGTGATCGCGCGCAAGCCCGCGCTGATCGCCTGGCTTTCCGAGGACGACCAGACCGGCCGCGACACGCTGCCGGCGGCGCCAGCGCAGGCGCACCCGCCGCTGTCGGCGGCCGAGGAACGGCTGTGGTTCCTCTATCGCTACGAAGGACCGAGCCCGGTCTACAACGTGCTGACCACGGTGCATACGCCCGAGGCGGTCGACCTGGCCGTGCATGCGGCCGCGCTCGACGCGCTGGTCGCGCGGCACGAGAGTCTGCGCACCTGCTTCGACGAAGCCGACGGCGTGCCGTTCCGCGTCGTGCGCGAACCGCTGCGCATCGCCGTGCCGCTGGTCGACCTGTCGGCGCTGCCGGCAGCGGCCGCCGACGTGCAGGTCGCCGCACTGATCGCCGCGGAAGAACAGCACCTGTTCGAGCTGACCGCAGCACCGCTGCTGCGCTCGAGCGTGCTGCGCCTGGGCGCGGCGCGTCACCTGGTCATGATCAACATCCACCACGCCGCCACCGATGCCTGGTCCATGGGCGTGCTCATGCGCGAGTACGCCGCGCTGACTGCGGCCGCGGCGCAGGGCAAGCTGGCCGAGCTGCCGGCGCCGGCGCGCCGCTATGCGGATTTCGCCGCGTGGCAGCAGCATCAGCTGCGCAGCGGCGGCTTCGCCGCGCAGCTGCGCTTCTGGCAGGACTACCTGCGCGATCTGCCGCCGCTGCTGCAACTGCCGGCGGACTATCCGCGGCCGGCGGTCAAGCGCTACGAGGGCCGCTCCGAACGCCGTCTGCTGCCGCTGGCTCTGGCCGAGCGCCTTGGTGAACTGTGCCGGGGCTGCGGCGCGACCCTGTTCATGGGCCTGCTCGCCGCATTCAAGCTGCTGCTCGCGCGCCTGGCGCAGGTCGACGACGTGGCCGTGGGCACGGCCGTGGCCGGCCGCCGCCATGCCGAAACCGCCGACGTGGTCGGCATGTTCACGAACACCATCGTCGTGCGCAGCCGCGTCGACGAGACGCGCAGCTTCCGCGACCTGATCGAGCAGGTGCGCGATGCGACCGTGCAGGCCCAGGCCAACCAGGACATCCCGTTCCGCGCCGTCGTCGAGCAACTCGTCGGCGAGCGCAGTCTCGCCTATACGCCGCTGTACCAGGTGTCGCTCGCACTCAACAACGCCGCGGAGCGCGAGGTCATGGAACTGGCCGGCCATGCGCAGCAGTTCTCTGACAACGACGGCATCGTCTCCACCGCGGTCAAGGACGATCTGAGCGTGCAGTTCCGCCGCTTCGCCGATGCGCTGGAACTCAAGCTCACCTATGACATACACCTGTATTCGGCAGCGACTGCCGCGCGCCTGACCGACCGCTTCGCCGATCTGCTCGCGCGCCTCGTTGAAGCGCCGGCGCAGCCGCTGGCCGAGATCGCGCTGCTCGGCGCCGCCGAGCGCGAGCGTCTGTGCCGGCTGGGCATCAACGCCGGCGCCGAATGGCCCGCCGACAGCGGTCTCTGCGCGCTGTTCGCGGCGCAGGCCGCGGCGACGCCGCACGCGATCGCGGTGCAGGACGCCGCGGCGCAGTACAGCTACGCGCTGCTGGACCGCGTTTCCGACGCGCTCGCCGCGCAGCTGCGCGCGCGCGGCGCCCGCCCGCTCGACCGCATCGGCCTGTGCGTGTCGCACGCCTCGGACATGGCCGCCGGCATGCTCGCGATCCTCAAGCTCGGCGCCGCCTACGTGCCGCTGGATCTGGGCTATCCGCGCGCGGCGCTGGACCACATCGTCGCCGACACCGGCCTGCGCCTCGTGCTCGGCGCCGTCGCCGGGGCGCCCTGGTCGGCCGACCTGGCCGTCGAGGTCGTGACCCTGGACCTGCGCGCGGCCGCAGCCGGTGCAACCGCCGCGGCGCCGGCGCCGTACTTCGGCGCGGCGCATCCGGCCTACGTGATCTATACCTCCGGTTCCACCGGCAAGCCCAAGGGCGTGGAAGTTTCCCAGCGCAACATCGTGCGCCTCGTGCGCGGTGCGGACTACGTGCCGTTCGGCGCGGACAGCGTGTTCGTGCAGATGTCCAACCACGCCTTCGATGCGGCCACCTTCGAGGTCTGGGGCGCGCTGCTCAACGGCGGCCGTCTCGTACACGTGTCGCGCGAGACCGTGCTGGAGCCGCTGGAGTTCGGCGATTTCCTCGCCGAACACGCGGTCAGCGCGATGTTCATCACCGTCGCGCTGTTCAACCTGATGGCCGACGTGAACCCGCGCGGTCTGGCCACGGTGAGCCACGTGCTCGTCGGCGGCGAAGCGCTGAATCCGCAGGCCGTACGCCGCATCTACGAGCAGGGCAAGCCGACGCGCCTCATCAACGCCTACGGCCCGACCGAGAACACCACGTTCAGCACCTGGCGCGAGTTCGTCACCGTGCAGGACTGCGCGCGCTGCGCGATCGGCGGACCGATCGCGCACAGCAGCGCGCACGTCGTGGACGCGCGCGGCGAGCTCGTGCCGGCCGGCGTGGTCGGCGAGCTGCTGGTGGGCGGCGCCGGCGTCGCGCTGGGCTATGCGAACCGGCCGGACCTGACGGCCGAGCGTTTCGTGCCCGATCCGTTCGGCGACGAGCCCGGCGCGCGTCTGTACCGCAGCGGCGACTGGGTCACGCGCGATGCGGACGGCGTCATCGACTACGTCGGCCGCTTCGACAACCAGGTCAAGATCCGCGGCTTCCGCATCGAGACCGATGAGATCCAGAGCCAGCTCGCCGCGCATCCGGCGGTACGCGAGGCCGTCATCGCCGTGCAGACCGACGCCAAGGGCGACAAGCGCCTGGCGGCCTATCTCGTGACGGCCCAGGGCGAGGCCGATCTGCCGGCCATCCGCGACTACCTGCGCCAGCAGCTGCCCGACTACAAGCAGCCGTCCGCCTACGCGTGCCTGGAGCGCCTGCCGCTGACGCCGAACGGCAAGATCGACCGCGCGCGGCTGCCGCACCTGGCGGCGCAGGAAAGCGCCGCGGCGGCGGTCGCGCCGCGCGACGCGCTGGAGCGCACCGTCGCGGCGCACTGGCGCGAGCTGCTCGGCGTCGGCGACGTCGCGATCGACGACGACTTCTTCGATCTGGGCGGCCATTCGCTGCTCGCGATCACCCTGAGCGTGCGCCTGCGCGACGAACTCGGCGTGGACCTGTGCACGCGCGACATCTTCGAGCATCCGACCCTGGCCGCGCTGGCCGCGCGCCTGCGCAGCGGCCAGCTCGCCGCCGCGCCGCAGCTGCCGCCGATCGAGCGCGCCACGCGGCAGGAGAAATCCACCTTGTCGTTCCTGCAGCAGCGCCTCTGGTTCATCGAACAGATGGAAGGCGCGCAGGCGGCCTATCACATGCCGCTGCTGCTGGAATTCGCGCCCGAATACACGCCGGCGGCCATCGCCGCGGCGCTGAATGCCGTCGTCGCGCGCCACGAGGCACTGCGCACGGGGCTGGTCGAAGTCAACGGCATTCCGCTGCAGCGCATCCGCGCCGAATGTCCGATCGCGTTGCCGCTGGAAGATCTCGGCGGCCTGGACGGCGCGGCGCTGGCCGAGCGCCGCGACACACTGATCGGCGAGACCCTGACCCGGCCGTTCGATCTGGGCGAGGCGCCGCTGCTGCGCGCACAGCTGATCGGCCTGCCCGGCGCGGCGCATCTGCTCGTGATCGCCGTGCATCACGTGGTCTGCGACGGCTGGTCGCTCGGCAACCTGACCCGCGAACTCGCGCTGCTGCTGGCCGGCAACGCCGACGCGCTGCCGGCGCTGAGCGTGCAGTACGGCGACTACGCGCACTGGCAGAAGCGCTGGCTCGACGGCGACATCCTCGCGCGCCAGCTCGACTTCTGGCGCGAGCGTCTGGCCGGCGCGCCGGCGGTGCTCGACCTGCGCTGCGCACGGCCGCGCCCGGCCCAGCGCAGCGGCGACGGACGCACCGCGACGGCGCGTCTGGACGCGGCGCTGGCCGCGCGCCTGAAGGAACTCGCCCAGCGCGAAGGCGCCAGCCTGTTCATGGCCATGCTGACCGGCTTCAAGCTGCTGCTCGCGCGTCATGCCGGCCACGACGACATCGTGGTCGGTACGCCGATCGCGAACCGGCCGCGCAGCGAGCTCGAACCGCTGATCGGCTTCTTCGCCAATACCCTGGCGCTGCGCACTCGCGTGGACGAGCGCCTGAGTTTCGTCGAGCTGCTGGCGCGCGTGCGCGACAACTGCCTGGCCGCCTATGCCTACCAGGACACGCCGCTGGATCTGCTCGTCGATGCGCTGAATCCGCCGCGCAGCCTGGCCCATGCACCGCTGGTGCAGGTCGTGTTCGGCCAGGAAAACTTCGGCGCGCTGCTGTCGCAGCTGCCGCCGGGACTGCGGCCGCTGTCGCTGCGCGGCGAGAACCGCACGGCCAAGTTCGATCTGAACCTGTCGTTCGAGGACGACGGCGACGGCCTGCAGTTGTATTGCGAATACAGCAGCGACCTGTTCGACGCGGACACGATCGCGGAACTGCTGCAGCAGTACCCGCGTCTGCTGGCCCGGCTCGCCGCCGCACCGGTGACGCCGCTGGCACGGCTCTCCGCGCTCGACGCGGCGGCCGAAGCGCAGGCGCGCGAGCGTCTGAATGCTGCCGGCGTGCCGGCATTGCGCGACGACGACAGTGTCGCCGCGCGCTTCGCCCGCATCGCGCAGGCGCAACCTGCGGCGGCTGCGCTGCTCGGCGACGACGGCGACTGGACGTATGCGCAGCTCGCGCAGGCGGCGCAGCGCGTCGCTGCCGCTTTGCAGGCGGCCGGCCTGCAGCCGCAGCAGCCGGTCGGCCTGGCATTGCCGCCGGGCCGTTGGCGCATTGCCGCGGCGCTCGGCGTGCTCGCCTGCGGCGCCGTCGTGGTGCCGCTGGCGCCGGAGCAGGGCAGTGCGGCGCTGGCCGCGATCGCCGCCCGTGCCGGCGTGCGTCATCTGCTCGCCGATGCAGGCGCTGCGACGATAGCCGGTCTGGCCACGATCGTCGTCGACGACGCCTTGCCGGCGTCCGCGCCGCTCGCACCCGTGCCGCTGCTCGGGCCGCAGGCGCTGGCCTGTCTGCTCTACGCCGATGCGGATGCCGCCGGCGTGGCGCTGCCGCAGGCCAGCCTGCTGCGTCTGGCCGACGGCGGCTGGCTCGGCGGTAGCGCGACCCTGCGCGGCGTCGCCGCCGCGCCGGTCAACGCCGACGCGCATCTGCTGGAAATCTGGACGCCGCTGCTCAACGGCGCGGCACTCGCCGTCAGCGCCACGGCTTGCGCCGAGGTCGACGAATTCGCCGCCGTGCTCGCGCGCCGCCAGGTGCAATGGCTGTACCTGGACAGCGCCCAGCTCGAAGCCTGGGCGGCCGGTCTGAGCGTGGCGCTGCCGCAGTTGTCGCTGCTGGTCTACGGCGGCGAGGATCTGTCGGCGTCGGCGCGCGCGCAGCTGGCCCGGCGCCTGCCGCAGGCGCGGCTGCGCCGCGTGCACGGCCCGACCGAGAACGGCGTGGTGTCGCTGGCCGTCGACCTGGATGCGGCCGCGCCGGCAGACGCGCTGGGTCGCAGCGTGATCGGCAGCCAGGTGCGTCTGCTCGATCTCGACGGCCTGGCCGTGCCCTGCGGCGTGATCGGTCAGCCGCATTACGGCGGCGGCGGTCTGGCCCAGGGCTATTGGCAGGATCCGGTGCTGACCGCGCTGCATTTCGTGCCGGATGCGGAATCGGCCTGTCCCGGTGCGCGCTGTTTCCGTGCCGCCGAGCGCGCCGTGCTCGCGGCCGACGGCAGCCTGGCCGGGCGCGGCGCCGACACGGTCGGGCCGGGCGCCGGCCGCTTCGCGCCGGAACCCGCGGCGCTCGAGGCGCTGTTGAAAAATCACCCGGATATTCACGATGCCGCGGTGCTCGTGCATGCGCCGCCGGGCGCGGCCGCCGGTCTGGTCGGCTTCGTCGTGCTGCGCGACGGCGCGGTCGAGCCGGCCGCGCTGCAGCAGCAGCTGCAGCGCAGTCTGCCGCCGAGCCAGCGTCCTGCGGCGCTGATCGCGCTGGACGTCTTGCCGCAGACCGCCGCCGGCGCGCCGGATCGCCAGCTGTTGCAGCGCCGCCTGCGCGGCAGCGCCCGCGACGTCGACACCACCGCGCCGGTCGGCGCGACCGAGCAGGCCATCGCGGCGATCTGGGCCGAGCTGCTGGGCTGCCGCACGCCGGGACGGCACGCGAATTTCTTCGACCTCGGCGGTCATTCGCTGCTCGCCGCCCAGGTCTGCGGCCGCATCAACCAGCAGTTCGGCATCGGCCTGCGGGTCAAGAGCTTCTATGCCAGCGCCGATCTCGCCGCGCTGGCCACGCTGGTCGACGAGGCCGTCGCGCTGGACGCGGCGCTGGCCGAGGTCGACCTGGACAACCTCTCGGACGAGCAGGCCGAACGGCTGCTCGCCCAACTGCAGTCGGAAACCTGATCCATGAACGCGACCCGCGACGCGGCGGCACCCCTGTCCGCCGCCAAGGCGAAGCTGCTGGCCGAGCTGGAACTGCGCAACCGGCGCAAGTCCCAGGCCGGCGCCATTCCGTGCGAACCGGCCGCGCGCTATCCGCTGTCGCCTGCGCAGCAGCGCCTGTGGTTCCTGCATCGGCTCGAAGGACCCAGCGCGGTCTACAACATCGCGACCGGCCTGCGCCTGCGCGGCGCGGTGGACGTGCCGGCGCTGCAGCGCGCGCTGCAGGCGCTGGCCGCGCGCCATGCGGTGCTGCGCAGCGTGATCGTCGAGCAGGACGGCGCGGCCTGGCAGCTGCTGCGCGAGGATCTCGCGCCGCTGCTGCGCCGCGAGGACCTGTCGCATCTGCCGGCAGCGCAACGCGATGCGGCGCTGGCCGCGCACAAGGCCGCCGAAAGCGGCCACGCCTTCGATCTGGGCGGCGAATGCCTGCTGCGCGCGCTGCTGCTGGATCTGGACGACGGCGAATCGGCGCTGCTGCTGACCATCCATCACATCGTCGCCGACGGCTGGTCGATCAACGTGCTGCTGCGCGAACTCGTGGAGGGTTATCAGGCCGCCGTCGACGGAGTGGCTGCGACGTTCGCGCCGCTGCCGATCCAGTACGGCGACTATGCGCGCTGGCAGCGCGGCCAGAGCGAGCTGCAGGAACGCGATCTGGCCTACTGGCGCGAGGCGCTGCAGGGCGCGCCGGCGCTGCTGGAACTGCCGGCCGACCGGCCGCGCCCGGCCCAGGCCAGCTATCGCGGCGCCGTGCTGCGCACGCGCATCGACGCGGCGCTGCGCCGGCGTGCCGAGGCCTTCGCGCGCGAGCACGAGGCCAGCCTGTTCATGCTGCTGCTGGCCGCCTTCGGCGTGCTGCTCGCGCGTCACAGCGGCCAGGACGACGTGGTCGTCGGCACGCCGCTGGCCAATCGCGAGCGCGCCGAGACCGCGGGTCTGATCGGCTTCTTCGTCAATTCGCTGCCGCTGCGCCTGCGCCCGGACCGGCGCCGCAGCTTTGCGGAACTGCTGGCCCAGGCGCGCGGCTGCGCGCTCGGTGCGTTCGATCACCAGTCGCTGCCGCTGGAGCGCCTCGTCGACGAGCTGCGGCCCGCGCGCAGCCTGGCCTACGCACCGCTGTTCCAGGTCATGTTCGGCCTCAACAACACGGCCGAAGTGCCGCTGGCCGTGCAGCTGCCGGGCCTGGACCTGCGCATCGAGGACATGCCGGGCAGCGGCGCCAAGTTCGACCTCAGCGTGTCCTACAGCGACCACGGCGGCGCGCTCGAAGGGCATTGGGAATTCGCCGCCGATCTGTTCGACGAGGACGCCGTCGCCGCATTGGCGGCGCGCTACGTCGCGCTGCTGGAGGCGCTGCTCGACGCGCCGCAGCGGCCGGTCGGCGAGATCGGCTTCGCCGCTGCGGCCGAACGCGCGGCCGTCGCGGCCTGGTCGCGCGGCGCGCGCGCGGACTTCGGCACGATGCACCCGGTCGCGCGCATCGCCGCCCAGGCCGCGGCCGCGCCGGACGCGATCGCCGTCGTCGCCGGCGATGCCGTATTGACCTATGCGGCGTTCGAGCGCCGCGCCAACCAGCTTGCGCGCGAGCTGATCGCGCGCGGCATCGGCGCCGAGGAGCGCGTCGCGCTCGTGCTCGAACGCGGCCTGGAGCTGCCGGTCGCGCTGCTTGCCGTGCTCAAGGCCGGCGCCTGCTACGTGCCGGTCGATCCGAAGCTGCCGGTTGCGCGGCGCGAACTGCTGATCGCGCAGAGCGGCGCGCGTCACGTCATCGACAGGGACAACCGCGCCGACTGGTTCGCCGCGGCCGCGGCGCAGCCGGGCACTTCGCCCGCAGTCGCCCTGCCGGACGAAGGCCTGGTCTATGTGATCTACACCTCCGGCACGACCGGACTGCCCAAGGGCGTCGCGGTGCAGGCGGCGAGCCTGGCCAACCTGGCCGGCTGGCATGCGCAGGCCTTCGGCGTCGACCGGGCAACGCGCGCGACCCAGCTCGCCGGCACCGGCTTCGATGCGATGGCCTGGGAAGTCTGGCCGTGCTGGATGGCCGGCGCCTGCGTCGTGCTGCCCGATGCCGAGGCGCTGCTGAGCCCCGAGCTGCTGACCGCCGCACTCGACGAGGCAGCTGTCAGCCACTGCTTCCTGCCCACGCCCGTGGCCGAAGCCAGCTTCGCCGCGCTCGGCTGCCTGCGCCACTTGCGCGTGCTGCTCGTCGGCGGCGACCGCCTGTCGCCGGTCGCGGCGCTGCCGGCGCAGATCCGTCTGGTCAACAACTACGGACCGACCGAGGCCACGGTCGTTGCGACCAGCGAGGAGGTCGTGGTCGGCGATGCGCGCGCGCCGTCCATCGGCCGGGCGATCGCAAACCTCACCGCCTGGGTGCTCGACGACGCGCTGCAGCCGCTGCCGCCCGGCGTGCTCGGCGAGCTGTACGTCGGTGGCGCCGGCCTCGCGCGCGGCTATCTCGACCAGCCGGCAATGACCGCCGAGCGCTTCATTCCCGATCCGACGTCGGCCGAAGCCGGCGCGCGCCTGTACCGCACCGGCGACCTCGTGCGCTGGCGCCGCGACGGCGGCCTGGAGTTCGTCGGCCGCGCCGACGAGCAGGTCAAGCTGCGCGGCTACCGCATCGAGACCGGCGAGATCGAGAACCAGCTGCTGCGTCTGCCCGACGTGGCCCAGGCCTGCGTACTGCTGCGCGCGCCGGCTGGCGGCGAACGCCAGCTCGTGGCTTACGTCGCCGGCGCGGCGCTGCCGCCGGCCGAGACGCTGCGCGAAGCGCTGCGTGCGCGTCTGCCCGACTACATGGTGCCGGCGCTGTTCGTCGCGCTCGCGGCGCTGCCGACGACGGTCAACGGCAAGATCGACCGCAACCGCCTGCCCGAACCGGACTGGTCGGCGCGCAGCGGCGGCCAGGTCGCGCCCGAGGGCGACAGGGAAATCGCGCTCGCGGCGATCTGGTGCCGTCTGCTCGGGCTGGAATCCGTCGGCCGGCACGACAATTTCTTCGAGCTCGGCGGTCATTCGCTGCTGGCTGCGCGCCTGCTCGACACGGTGCGCGAGCACTTCGGTACGGCGCCGGCGCTCAAGCAGCTATGGACCCATCCGACGATCGCCGAACTGGCCGCGTGCCTGATTGATGCCGCCGGCAGCGGCGGCGATCAGGCGCTGCCCGAGGTCGTGCACGACGCGGCCACGCGTCACGAGCCGTTCGCGCTGACCGACATCCAGCAGGCCTACTGGCTCGGCCGCGCCGATGTGTTCGAGATCGGCAACGTCGCCGCCCACGCCTATTCCGAGCACGAGCTCAGCGCCGATGCGTTCTCGATCGCCGAGTTCGAGGACGCCTTCAACCGCCTGCTGCGCCGTCACGACATGCTGCGCATGGTCGTCGATGCGGAAGGCCGCCAGCGCGTGCTCGCCGATCCGGGCCGCTACGTCGTGGCCTATCGCGACCTGGCGCAGGTCGACCCGGCCGCGCGCGAGGCCGAGCTGCTCGCCACGCGCGAGGCCATGTCGCACCATGTGTTCGCGACCGACCGCTGGCCGCTGTTCGACGTGCGCGTGAGCCGTCTCGGCGCGCGCGACTACCGCCTGTACTGGAGCTTCGACGGCCTGCTGCTGGACGGCTACAGCCAGCAGATCCTGATCGGCGAGCTGCTCACCCTGCTGGCCGCACCGCAGGCCGAGCTGCCGGCCCTGGACATCACGTTCCGCGACTACGTGCGCGGCCTGGAAGCGCTGCGCGAGACCGCGGTCTATGCGCGCTCGCGCGACTACTGGCTCGGCCGTCTCGAACGATTCCCGGCCGGCCCCGAGCTGCCGCTCGCGGTGGATCCCTCGTCGGTGCGCCAGCCGCAGTTCGTGCGCCGCGAGCATCGTCTCGCCGCGCCGCGCTGGGAACGCCTGAAGCAGCGCGCGCGGCGGCTGGAGCTGACCGTGTCCGGCCTGCTGCTGACCGCGTTCGCCGAAGTGCTCGCGCGCTGGAGCAAGGGGCCGCGCTTCGTGCTGAACCTGACGTTGTTCAACCGCCTGCCGCTGCATCCTCATGTCGACCGGCTGCTCGGCGACTTCACTTCGCTGACCCTGCTCGAAGTCGCGCAGGACCTGCGCGTGGATTTCGCGACGCGTTGCCGCCGCCTGCAGCAGCAGCTCTGGGACGACATCGAACATCGCCATTTCAGCGGCCTGGACGTACTGCGCGAACTGCGCCGCCGCAGCGGCGGCGGCAACGTCAGCATGCCGGTCGTGTTCAGCAGCATGCTGGACATGGCCGGTGGACCGGCCGCGGCGGAAGAGCAGGGCGAGGAAGCCCGCCGCCGCGGCTTCGCCGTGTCGCAGACCTCGCAGGTCTGGCTCGACCATCAGGTCAGCGAAGACGCCGGCGAACTCGCGACGGCCTGGGACGCGGTGGAACAGCTGTTCCCGGCCGGCGTGCTCGACGCGATGTTCGCCGCCTATACCGGCCTGCTCGAACGGCTTGCCGACGAGGACGCAACCTGGTCGGCGCGGGAAGTCGTGCCGCTGCCGCCGTCGCAGTCGTCCGTGCGCGAGCGCGTGAACGCGACGCAGGCGCCGTGGAGCGGCCGTCTGCTGCAGCAGGGTTTCGAAGAGCAGGCGCAGCGCACGCCCGAAGCGCTGGCGGTGTGGTCCTCGACGCAGTGNCTGAGCTATCGCGAGCTGCGTANGCTGGCGCGGCATTACGCGCATCAGCTGCGCGCTGCGGGGCTGAAGCCGAACCAGCTCGTCGGCGTGGTGATGCACAAGGGCTGGGAACAAGTGGTCGCGACCCTGGCGGTGCTGCATGCGGGCGGTGCGTACCTGCCGATCGACGCAGGCTTGCCGGAAGCGCGCATCGCCCGGCTGCTGCAGGCCGGCGATGCGGCACTGGTGCTGACGCAGGATCGTGTGGATGCGGCGCTGGCCTGGCCGGCCGGCGCCCTGCGCTGGGTGGTGGATGCGCAGGCGCTGCAGCGGGCGGAACTGCCGGCGCTGGAGGCGGTGCAGGAGCTGGACAACCTTGCGTATGTGATCTTCACCTCGGGTTCGACCGGCGAACCCAAGGGCGTGATGATCGACCACCGCGGTGCGATGAACACCTGCGAGAGCATCAATGCGCTGTACCGCGTGACGCCGGCCGATCGGGTGCTCGCGCTGTCGTCGCTGAGTTTCGATCTGTCGGTGTACGACATTTTCGGCGTACTGGCGGCCGGCGGCGGCATCGTCGTGCCGGATTCGGCGCTGGAGAAGGACCCGGCGCACTGGAGCGATCTGGTCGGCCGCACCGGCGTGAGCCTGTGGAACACGGTGCCGGCGCTGCTGCAGCTGCTGGTGGAGCACCACGAACAGCAGCAGCGGGCGCTGCCGTCGACGTTGCGCGAGGTGATGCTCAGCGGCGACTGGATTCCGGTGGGACTGCCGGACCGTCTGCGCGCACTGGCGCCGCAGGCGCAGGTGACGAGCATGGGCGGGGCGACGGAAGCGTCGATCTGGTCGATCTACTACCCGATCGGGGAGGTGGGCAAGGACTGGCGCAGCATTCCGTACGGACGGCCGCTGGCGAACCAGAGCTACCACGTGCTGAAGAACGATCTGAGCGACTGCCCGGATCATGTGGTGGGCGATCTGTACATCGGCGGCATCGGTCTGGCGCAGGGCTACTGGCGCGATCCGATCCGCACGGCGACGAGCTTCGTGTTCCACCCGCGCACGGGCGAACGGTTGTACCGCACGGGCGACATGGGCCGGTATTTCGCCGACGGGGACATCGAGTTCCTCGGTCGCGAGGACAGTCAGGTCAAGATCCAGGGCTACCGGGTGGANCTGGGCGAGATCGAGGCGGCGCTGCTGCGTCAGCCGGGCGTGTCCGAGGCGGTGGTGGTGGCGCAGGGCGAGGCGGGCAAGCCGCGGCGTCTGGTCGGGTATGCGGTGCTGGAAGAGGCTGCGGTCTCGACGCCGGAAGACGGTCGTGCGGCCGCGGCGCTGGAGCGGACCTTGTTCAAGCTCGGCCGTCCGGGGCTGCGGCGTTTCGAGACGGAGCCGGCGAGTGTCGGGCTGGGCGGGACGGACGAANTCGCNCTGGCCTGGGATGCGCCGGCGTCGGTGCCGGCAACGACGCTGGAGCTGACGGCGCTGGGCAACTGGCTGTCGGCGCTGCGCGGCCGGACGGTCGACGGATCGCCGCTGCCGAAGTTCCATTACCCGTCCTCGGGCAGCCTGAATCCGATCCAGGCCTATCTGGAAGTGGGAGACACAGCCGTCGCGGGAATCGCGGCGGGCAGTTACTACTACGACCCGCAGGGGCATCGCCTGCAGCGGGTCGGAGCGACGACGGCGGCGACGGGCGAAGCACGCCTGCATCTGGTGGCGGCCCTCGACGCGGTGACGCCGCTGTACGGCGAGGGCGGCGTGACGCTGTGCGACGTGGAAGCGGGTTATGTGGCGGAGACCTTGCGNNTGGCCGCNCCGGTGTGCGGCGTGATGCTGCAGGCAGGCTCGGAAGTCGCAGCACGGGATCTGGACCTCGCCCCGACGCAGGTGGTGCAGGCGAGCTACACGCTGCGCGGTTGCGCCGCCATCGCCGCGAGCCAGCGGCTCGGCGTGCTGGAACGGCAGAGCTATCGCCGCTACACGGCGCGGCCGCTGCAGCGGCGCGAGTTCGACGGCCTGCTGGCCGGTCTGCAGGTCGACACCGCTCTGGACTGGTACCTGCACGTCAAGCCGCAGGGTGTGGAGGGACTGGAAGCGGGCTATTACCGTTACCGTCCGCAGACGCGTGCGCTGGAACTGATCACGGCGACGGCGGAACTGCCGTCGCGGCGTTACGGCGGCGGCAGTGCGGCGACGTTCGCGCAGGCGGCGGTGGCGGTGTATGCGCTCGGNGAAGCGACGCGGGCAGCGCGTGCGGCGGCCGGTGCGCAGGGCCAGCGGCTGAGCGTGGCAGGTCTGGCGGTCGGCGTCGGCGTCTGTCCGATAGGCGGCTTCAACGAGGCCGGCCTGGCCGAACAGCTCGGCGTGGATGCCNGCGCAACGGTGCTGCACAGCTTCCTGGCCGGTGCGATCGAACCCGAACAGCGGCTGCGCTGGGAACAGGAAGCCGCGCCGTCGGCGACCCCGGTCGTGGAGCGGCTGCGTGCCGGCCTGGCCGAGGTGCTGCCGGCCTACATGGTGCCGAGCGCGCTCGTGGTGCTGGACCGCCTGCCGCTCAGCAGCAACGGCAAGGTCGACCGCAAGGCCTTGCCGGCGCCGCAGGAACAGGCAGGACCGCGCCTGGCGGCGGAGCCGACCAGCGA
>JGI26524J50256_1001642_pt1 | contig 17096 bp, 14 predicted proteins | sample ThiBio_inoc_plan_FD_50256 | JGI IMG/M metagenome (IMG submission 50256) | reverse complement strand
CATGCGACTGGCCTTGGCCACTTCGAACTCTTCGCCCATCTCGATCACGAAGAATCTCGAAGCCTGGGGCAGCTTAGTCGTGCGATGAGAGAAGTACTTTCGACGGACCATCCTCGCGAAGTACTCGCGCCCCATGTAATCCCTCAGCCAGGCGTTGAAGACCACCTCCTTGCGGTTGATTGCCTTCAAGAACTGCGCCTTGGTTACCTTTCGCTGCGCCACGTCCGCTTCGATTGCGAGTCCCTGAACGACGTTGATCGCCATCGGATAGAAGAAGATCCGCGCATCATCGCTGTTGCACCCGGAGATCTCGCGCACCATCAGTTTGATCAACGTCTCCTTCTGAGCGTCATAGGACGGCGCGCTCACGTTGATGTCCAGCAGCGCGAGAAAGTCGGCCAGCTGTTCGTCGGTGAGCACCAGTTCTTCGTGCACTTTGTGGACCTTCTTTTCCTTCGTGAAGGTAAGAAAGTGTTCCTTCACGAAGTCGCCCGTCAGGGGAAGCGTGAGCTTGTGCTGCCCGCTTTGGTAATAGCCGTGAAGCCGGTACCGGAACATTTGGTCTCTGGAGCAGCCCGCGGCATGGAAATGCCGCAGCATGTGCACGACCGCGTCCTTAATCACCGAGTGGTTGTACTCCGTGCCTTCGTAGTACTTGCACTGCACGAAGGCGCTCTCACCCGGATCATCCAGGTCTATGTCCTCCACGCCTTCGACCGTCACGCTGCCATGAGGGGACGCCTCGAGCAGACTCACGATCGTCTGGTCGAACTGGTAGAAGTAGCCTTTGATCGTCGCGATCGCGCTGCGGTCTTTCACTGTCTATCCTCGGGTGATGCTCAACGGCGGTCGGCCTCACGGCGTAGAGGGTTCGCCGCCGCCGTAGCCAGGCGCATGAGATAGCTCGCGTGCGGCAACGCCAAGGTCCTGCCAGGCGTGCGGGTGGCAGCTAAACACCAGGATCTGATGTCTTTGAGCGGCGTCGTAGAGCACCCGCTTCATCTGGCCCAGTCGATCTTTGTCGGTGTGAACCAGGGCGTCGTCTAGGATGAGCAACGTGGGCTTGCCAGCCTCTTGCAGAAGGTCCGCGTAGGCCAGCCGCGCGACGACACCCATCTGCTCCCGTGCCCCGACGCTGAGTTCCTCGAAATCACCGGTCTCCGCGCCGTTGGTGCCGACTCGGGTGATGCGTCCCGGTGATAGGTCATCACTCACCTCGATGCCCGCGCCCGGGAACAGGATCTGTAGGTAGTGGTTCAGGTGTCGCTGAAGTGGCGCGCGCAGGCGTCGTGCCAGCGCGGCGCGCTTCTCTGTGAGCAGCTTGAGAAGATGGCTCAGCGCCTTGGCCCGGCGTTCGAGCTCGGTGCACCGTCTCTCCATGTGGTCGAGCTCGCGCTGTTTGTCCGCGGCGGCCTCTTCCAGCCCCAAGGCGCCCTTGGCCTCCAGGTCCGCCTCCAACCGGATGATGTCGCTCCCGCGTTGGGCGTACGCGCTCTCAAGCTGCTTGGCGCTCCGCTCAAACCGCTCGACGTCCTGCTGCAGAAGTGCAACGTTGAGCGTGCGCAGTTGCTCGGCGAGTGCTTCCACACCTGCCCGCGCCGTGGTCTCGTTCGCAAGGGCATCGGTCAGGGCATGGCTGGCGTCCGCTTTCCTTTTGGCGCGAAGTGGGTCGGCCAGTGTCGCCTGGGCCGCTGCCAGCTCTTCGCTCGCGACGCTGAGCAGGGCCATCGCTTCGCTCACCGCGAGCTTGGAGTCGTTCAGCTGGGACGTCGCATCTTCCAGTATGACCTTCGCCGTGGATTCATCCGATTCCGCTTGCGACACGGATACGCCGGCAGTTTCAGCCCCGACAGGTTCCGTCAAGTTCTGCAGTGCTTGCTTCGCCTCCGTCAGCTTGGTCGACAGCGCCGCTATGTCCACCGCCAAGGCGGCCACCCCCTTCGGAGCGTGGGCCTCCAAGACGGATTTCGCCGCCTTGGCCTCCGCCGCGCGCTGCACGTGCTGGCGCTCACGCTCTTCCGCAGCCGCCAAGTTCGCCACACCCAGGCGCTGGAGCAGCTCCGCCAGGACTTTGCGCTGTTGATCACGATCCGCAATCAGGCTTTGAAGGCCCTCACCGCCCGGCAGCACCGTGATGCGCCCCACCCCCTCAATGTCGATGCCCGTGCGCTCCACCACGGTGAGGCGGTCGGTGGCATTCACCTGGACACCGGCGACCTGCACCTTCGCGCTGGGCTGGAGGCGGAACTCCAGCGCGGTTGATACCGCATCCAACCGAGCCTGCGCGGTGCGCAGGCTCTCCGTGACTTCGCGCAGGCGCTTGAGCTCCGCGCCGGGCATGGCGAGCGACAGCGTCTCGGCCTGCAAGCTTGTTAGCTCTTCCTGCTTGAGCTGCGCTTGGCGGTGACTCCGGCTCAGGGCTTGTACTTGGGCCGCGAGCTCGGTCACCGCCTTCTCCTGGGCCTGCCAGGTCGCCACTTGGCGCGCCGCTGCCAGTCGGTCGCGCGCCCTCATGCTCGCGTGTTCAGCCTGCGCATGGCGCGGCTCCCAGGCCTGGAGCTGACCGTTGGCCTGCGCCAGCTTGTCCTGCGCCGCCTCCAGCTTCTCCTCGCGCAGCTTCACCGCGTCGTCGTCGCGTGCCATGAGCTGCAGTTGTTGGCGCTGGGCGTCAACCTGCGCCGAAGCCTGCTTGAGCAGCAACTCTTGCGCGGTCCTCCGCTGGGCAAGCCCCAACGCGTCGGCCAGCTTGACCTGCGCTTGCTCAAGTTGCGCGCGCAGGGTCAGCCAGGGCCGAGCCTCGCCGTCTTGCCCATGATCAAGACGCAATGCCGCCAGCCGGTCCACGGCGATTCGGTACGCGTTAATCTCCACGCGCAATAACTGCAGCTCTTCGAGCAGCGCTGTGCGGCGCTTGATCGCTTCCCCGTATGCACCGCGCGGTGCCTCGGTGGACGGCGTCAGCAGCTGATTGCGCTCGGTCTCAACCGCCTTGATGACCTCATCGCCGCTTGTGGCCGCGAGTTCGCCAAGGGAGTCCCCCATCGCGTTGCGCAGATGATCGCTTGCGAACCCGACGACCTTGGCAATTTCATGCGACGTGCCCTGCTTAATCCAGAGCAACCCGGGGATACCCATGTGCTCGGGCGAGCTGGCGCCCTTTCCGGCGAAGCTGAAGCCCAGCAGCTCTCCCAGGTGATCCTCGGCCTCTGCTCCTTCCAGCGTCTTGCCATCGATGATGAGCTGGCATCGCTTCTTGCCCAGAAACGCCTTGCTCAGCCGAGCGGGTTTCCCGCCGAGTGCGAAAGCGATCTCCACAGACGGCGTGGCGGAGCTGTCGCTCCACGGACGCAAGCCACTGATCGCGCTCGACTTGTGCCGCTCGAAAAACGCGGCCCGGATGGCTTCGGCTACGGTGGACTTCCCCGACTCGTTCGGGGCGACGAACAGGTTCAGTCCGTCAGCGAAGTCGCACAACTCCAGCGGGGCCCGAAAGCGCTTGAAATTCTCGATTCGCACCCGCTTGAGCTTCATGCGCAGGCTCCTTTCGCTGGTGCTTGGTCGTCCAGGATCCGCGCCAGCGCTAGCAGCGCGTCACGCGCCAGTTCGGGCTCTGCGCTGGCTTGCTGCTCGCGCAGCTCCTGCAGGGCCTCGCCCACAAAGCCGTCGGCACGCAGCGTTTGAATATCTTCCTCGGTTGGCTCGAGCCTGAGCGCCTCAGCGTTCCACAGGATGGCCCGCGCCTTGGCGCGCGCCGCCCCGAGCGCGGCCGTCAGCTTGCGGTGTCCCGCCAGATTGCAGGTGCCGGACAGGCGCAAGTGAAGGACATCATTGCCACTCACTCCGTCTAACGCTTGCACCACTTCGTCGACGTCTGAATCGACGGCCATATGCTGCTCGAGCTGACGCCAGTTGAATTTTCCGGTGGGTACCGCTGTGACAATAGGCTCGAGTGACGTCGACTCTATGGCCACGAGCAGTGCCTGACCCGACTCGTTGGCTTTAAAGCGGTCCGATTCCGGCGTGCCGGCGTACCAGGTCTTGCTATCCACCTGCTTGGTGCCGTGCCAGTCTCCTAGCCCCAGGTAAGCCAGTCCCGCGCTCTGCGCCCGGCCCGCCGCGATCGGATTGGTCGAGTCCACGTCTGCGGGTAGGATGCCCTGCACACTGCCGTGCGCCAGACCGACTCGCGGCAGGTCGTCCGATGGAACGTGCGTCGCGAACCATTCGGTGAGGTCGGCATAGGTATGGCGCTGGGTCAGCGGTGCCGGCAGCAATGTGAACTTGCCTGCCACCACAAAGGGCCTTGGCTCTAGGCACACGATGACGTTGTCGGGGATTGCCCCCAAGCGATGTGCCCGGTTCCACACCGACTCCGCCAGCGCAGCATCGTGATTACCCGGGATCAGGACCCAGGTCCCGGTAAAGCCTTGCATGGCGTTGAACAGCCGCCGAATAGTCTTCTCGGCCACCGTCTGGGCGTCAAACACGTCGCCAGCGACCAGCACTGCGTCCACGCCTCTATCGGCCGCGATACTGGCCAGGCGCTCCACGGCAGCGAATCGTGCCTCAAATAGAGCGGCCGCGTCGTCGGTCTCAAACTGCGCGAACACTCGACCGATCTGCCAGTCGGCCGTATGCAAAAATGAGATCAAGTCATCCCCCTGATCGCTTGATTTGATGGAATTCCCTTGCAGCGGCGACTTGATGCGCCGTTCACCACCAGTCTAACGTTTTGAAACACTGCACGGCAGTGCACTGCTCGGACGAATCGCGAGAGGTTTCTCCGTTCGTTCGAGCACGAAATCAGGGGTTGTTTCGCGGCGTTGTGACCAATTTTTCAGCGGTCTGTTTGGTGTTACTGACGACCCGTTTTGGTCAACTACGGCCTTTCGGCCTCGAAGCGCAGGTGGCTGCACCCAGTCTCGAGCGGCCGATGCTCAACAACTCGCGCTGCGACCTCCTTGATATGGGATGAGATCCATAGGAACATAGGGCGCGCGCATGGCTCTTGCTCCCATGCCCCTCCCTGGCGACGGATCGTCGACCTGAGCTGCTATGGCCATGGAGCTTCTGCCATTCAATTCTGCGGTTCTTCCTTGGTTGACGGGCGAGACCCTGTTCAGCCTCTGCAGTCGGCATCATCGCCTCTGGGGATTTTCGAACTCATCCCAGTCTACGGAGATTCTTTTCGGTTCACCGAGGCGAGGGACGCAACATGACTTTCCCTGCGCGTTGGATGTGTTCGCGGATCGAACGCAAGGGCTTCTTGGTTCGGCGAACGAGATTGCCAGACAGCGTACTGTGCTGAAGTTCTACGCTCCGTTTCGAGGCGCGGGTGAAGTGCAGGATGCAGTTGTCATGATGCGAAGCGCCTCCGTGGCACATCTGAAGTATCGATTGGGGCTTCTGACGAGTCGGTTTCGTGCGCATCACCCGCTCAAGTCTTGCCCTCAGTGCAGGCATCGTGATCTCGTGGAGTGTGGTTGGGTCTATTGGCGAGGCCATCTTCAATACCCCGGGGTCTGGATGTGCCCGGAGCACAAGATTCCTGTGCAGGAGTCGGCGCTGAAAGCGACCGGGGTGGCTCGTTTCCAGTGGCATCTTCCTGCTGAGGAAGATCAACACAGTCTTGAGGCTTTGAGAACGGACTGGATGCAAGCAAGTGCACTCAAGCTCGCAACCATGACCGTCGATCTGGTGGAGTCCATAACGGAGGATGGCTGGTTGAGCCGGCATCGCTTCCAGGCCGCGGTGAGATCCCGCATGCTGGCCAATGGCTGGCTTCTTACATCGGGCAGGCTGCGGCTCGAAGATGCCGCAAGCTCCTTCCTTCAGCATGTACGACCACTTCGACGTATTCCGGAACTAGCAGCTCTGCCGAGCTCCGTTGAAGAGGCGAAATCACAATTGGGTCGACTTCTGCGGCCGATGAGAAGTGGAACGCATCCGCTTCGATGGATGGTCGTCGCGAGCTGGCTGTTTGACGACGTGGATGATCTTCGAGCGGAACTCGCGCATCCCAGCGAAAGGGACTGTTGGCCGGAGGTGAACAAGGAACTCAGTCAGGGGGCAACTGATAAGGAGGACGTGCGCGTTCGACTGGTGGCGTTCATGAGCGAAGGGGCGTCTGCCACATCAGCAGCGCGTGAGTACGGAGTGGACGTCAAGACCGCCATGGCATGGGCAGCATCTTCTGGGATTTCCACGAAGCGTAGGTCGAAGAAGCTGACGGCGGAAAGCCTGCTTTCAATCTTGCAGGCGCTTCAATTTGGCGACGACAGAAATGAACTCGCTCAGCGGTATAGCATTTCGAGTGGGACCATCACTCGCATCCTCATGACCGAGGTGGGGCTGCACGCCCAATGGGTCGCTGCTAGGAAAGCGAGATCCCGAGAGCGCGCACGTTCGACGTGGCTATCCCTTCTGGCAAGTGGCGAACATCAGGGCTTGAAGTGGATGAGAAAACTGGAGCCAGCCGCTTATGCGTGGCTGTATCGCAACGACACCGCCTGGCTTCGGGCCAACCTTCCGCCTGCTCCGAAAGAAAGTGCCCGCAGGGCGAGCCCAGCGGTTCGTTGGGATGTCCGTGATTTGGAGCTCAGTGCACGTGTCTTTCAGACTGCGCTGTCGCTGTCGAAGAACGGGGCAACAACGTTGCGACTCTGGCAGTTGTACCAGGTCCTTCCAGAGCTGAAGGCGAAACTAGGTCAACTACAACGGCTGCCCTTGACGCAGCGAGCGCTCGAGACCGTCCTTACAAGACGCGCAACTTCCACTTCCCCGAGCGAGCTACTCTGATTGCGCAGCCCGGCCGCTTTCCTGTCTTTGTGCATGATGGTTGACATGCAAATATGCGCTAGATTATGCTTTATGCATGCTCGAAACAGCGTCGCTCGCCAGGTTGCTCAACGCTAGGGAGGCGTGCAGACAGCGCGGCATTTCCCAGGCGCAAATTGCGTCTGCCGTTGGTGCCAGTCAGTCGCAGGTAAGCCGGATCTTGAACGGGCGAGGGCTGCGTAGATCTCGCTTGCTTGAAGATGTGTGCCTCTACGTCGAGCGCTTCGAAGTCGGCGTGACGGCCGATGCGGTGAGGGGCAACGAAGAGCTTGTCGACGCGTTGCGTTCTGCGTGGGACGGATCGGCCGGGCACGCAAAGGCATTGTCAACCGTCATTCGGTCCCTCTCTGCATTGCGACCTACGCCGATCAGTCGGTTGTAGGCTAGAAGGGCCCCCAGATTGCTCGTCGTACCTGCCCCCAAGCCTGGCGAGCTTGCCATCGGCTATTGGGGGGCCGTCCTCCGGTGGAACGGATTGAGTCGGAACGTCGCGGATGGACGTCAAGCGTTACGCCTATTCACAGGGCAATCGGTCAACTTCTGTGACGTACCTCGCGTCGAACTCTTGGCGAAGATCGCAGCAATGGACCTTGAGTCATATGTTCGGCATCACACAATGTTTCCTCTTCGTCGTGCAGTGACAAAAGACGTCTCCGGAGGGATGCTGGGGCAAGGAAAGTACCGTGCTTCCATGATCAGCGGGGGCACGTTGCGAGTGCCAAGACCGCAAGCTTATCTTTGCCAAGAATGCGTGCGCGAGGATCTTGGCTTTCACGGCTATGCCTACTGGCGTCGAGAACACCAACTGCCTGGGCAATGGAGATGTGACAAACATGGCGCCACACTGTCTCGCGTTGGCATAAGCCAGGCGGAGGCGTTCTACGCCTCGCCGGCCCAGATGCTGCCGCAGGCCAAGGTTGAGAGTGACTTGATGTTCGAGAAGGATGCGACGGATTGCGCGACGTACCGGTTCTTCGATATCTGTTCGCACCTGCTAGGCGGCGTTGTTGTCCTCCCCCTCGATGCCGTCTTTTCTGCAGCCAAGTATCGAGCCGAAGATCTTGGGATCAATACTGAAGCCTGCACCCTTGTCCGTCACCTGCTAAAACTAGAAGAAGTCCAGGCCTGCTATGACCGGCGATGGCTCGATGCCTTGAGTCAAGAAGGACTCACGAGACATGTGTTCAGCGATGACGTCTCAGGGAGTGCGATGTTCTCTACGCTGTCGGCCGCCCTTGTATTCGCGGCCTTGTACGAGACGAGTGAAGAAGCGATTTCAGGGATGGTTCTCTCAACAAGAGAGTGCACGAAAAGTCATTGACTCAGATTCGCATAGTTGCTGATAGGTAAACCGGAAAGCAATGGACGGGGCACTGGGGGGACTGCAACAGTGGTAGCGCCTTCCCAAGACAAGTGAGACTCACGAGAACCGACTCCAAAACTCCGACCAGAATGGCGTGTCGCGCAGCACGAGGTCTTCATACATGGCCATCTTGGATGGGCTTCCTTCCCGAATCGCCGCGACGGCTGGTGCGAGCGGCTCGAGCCAGGTTTGAGCTGCCGTGATGAAGTCTTCGAGCCGCAAGCTGTCATCCGCGCGTTCGAAGGCAACGCGGTGAGCAGCGATCCACAGTGCGATGATGACTCGTTGAATGCCTGCGGTCAGATCAATGATCAGCTTGGCAAGGTTGTCGTCGATCGGGAGCTTCTTCTGAACATACTGATACCGCGCAAGCACGTCCAGAAACTGGGACCTAAATCTTGGCGCAGTGTGATCGGAGAACTGTTCGAACCGATGGTAACCGGCAGTATTCAGTCGCTGCAAGGTACTCAAGCGCGAGGTCAGAGCACCGATTCCATCCGGCGTACCGGACACAAGCACTGGTATCTGGCCTGTGTTGACGAGATTGAGGAACCAGCGCACGACGCGATCTTCTACGATGCTGATTTCCGGCCGTTCTGCGGTGCCAGCGCGGTTGACTCGTTGCTTCAGGGACGAGATCTTGAAGAGATTCTGAATTTCATCGAGATGAAGAATCCCAAGGAAGCCAGACACGGCGACTTGCCGCCATTCGTCCAAAGCTCGCATTCCATCTGGAATTCGTTCCTTCGCCAGCCAGTTGTCGAATCGCCGACCGCCAGTGGCCTCGTCCCACGCAAGCATCAGCGCACGCGCAAGGTCCGATGAGCGCCCAGAGGGTGGAGCCTCTACGGACAGCCACAGGACTTGGGTCAACCCCCCGATGACCTTTGGGAATCGTTCATGACGAATGACCTGAGGGCCAAAGGCATGTAGGCATCGAAGGCAGGCCTGTGTTTTGCCGACACCAGACAGCCCCTCTACTGCTGCCGCGGTTGCTTGTGGAATTCGAATGCCGGCGCGAGTCGCATCTCCACTAACTGAGGCCCAGGTAGACGCTTGTCTGGGGTCTCTGTAGCTGTATCCCTGGCGTACCATCAGATCGATTGAATGAAACAGGCGTCGCTCGACCAACGTCGGGACATGCAAATCACGAACAGACATCAAGTCATGCAGACGAACATGCTTCGGAGTCGAGCCCAGATCTGTGGGTTCCGGTGGCAGATAGAGCAGGGAACTGAGAGTGGCGTCCGACGATTGAATGCCTGGCAAACACTCCGTGAGGAGGTTGCCCGCGTATGGGTTTGAAGGGTCCTCTGCCTTCATCTACCTGTCTCGGTTTGCGCGTTCGAGCAGTGTGGACATCATCGCGTCGTGGGCGATCTCCGCTTCATACCGAGGTACTTCCAAAGGGCAAGACTCCGCCATAGGATGCGCAAGTGATGCAGCTTCCTCCAAGTGGCGAGCCTCTGTCATTGTGGGCATCGGCCCGTCGAACTTGTCGATCGCTTCTTGAGTCAAGCGATTTGCATTGTCCCGGATCTCTTGAAGGCGCCTTCGTGACTGAATGGAGGCCGCAAGCCGTGCATGTTCTTCAGCGGGCCTGTCCATGACCTCTTTTGCGAGTACGTCTGCCCACTCATCCATACTGTAGTGAGGCGATGCCCTCGACTCGCCGGTCAAGGTCATCTCAAACATCTGGTGGTCCTTGGGCGACGGCGTCCAAATCGTTTCCATGCCACCAGGGTGATGATGAACGGGTACGTTCCAGCCGCCGAAGTTCCGCGCGCGGGTGGTCCATTCAAGCTCATGAATATGATTGGAGGTGTACATGCAACCAGCATGCCAAACCCCATCTGATTTGACACGCGCCGTAGCCGCGGGGAGCAGCTCAGCGACGAGGTCATGCTCAAACACTTGACGCTGATACGCAGCCCCGACAGAGTGACCCCAGCGCCAAAGGCCTGCCGGAGATGGGAACACGCCGGCAGCTCTCATCTCGCCCGTCATTCGATCGCTACGGTTTGCAGTGAAGTTGTAATCCGCAAACGCAATCGATAAGTAGTCCGCGTAGTCTTTCAACGTAAAGGTGCACTTTCGCGGATCGACCTTGCGCAGCTCGAGTTCATGTCGACGAGCGTCCATTGCGCCTGGAATGAACCAGAATTGCTCGTCCTTGATGATGCGAAACTGCACCTCGACCGTACCCTTCAGATCCCCGCGGTAGGGAGGTGTGTAGGCGACGTCGTAGTCGAGCTTGAGTGCTGTGTGCTTGTGTCCGGCCGAGAGATACTCGCCGCGGTCACACAGGAGGCGGTAGCAGAGAGTTGGGGCTGGAACCAACTGCGTTGCCAGCGCGAACTGAGGAATTCGTGTGGAAAGTGAATGCGACATGCACGCGTTGAAGATGGCGACCTTTGCGGTCGACCAGCTGGGACCCGTGAGGCAAATGTAGAAGCCCATGATGGCCGTCGACCAGATGTCGACAATGATGTACACAATGGGACGACCGATAATCCAGGCTCGTTTCACCGATGATCGAAGATAGATGTCTCCTATCGTTGAATCGATCGCCCAGGTGTGCGCCGGACCGGGTACACCCTTCCAGCTTCGTGCAGTCAGACCTCTCAACTGGCTGTTGAAATGATGTTTTGTAGTTTGCTCCGCTAGACGCTCGAGCTGACTCGAATCCCACATGAGCACGCGTCGAATCTGCTGGGCGTTCGGATACGATCCCTGCGGGCCTAGTTCGTACTTCACTTCACCATCAACATCCTTGGCCGTTGCAACAAAGGATGAGCCCAAGATCAGCTTTATCCGCGCTGGCATCGGCGGCTTAGGCCTGGGGATCTGTTTGTCTGCAGCAAGAATCCGCAAGCGCCAGTCCGTGCTCATGCCAGGCTGAATCGAAGCAATGGGAACTCCAGTGGCGCGTGCGATTCTTTGTGCGGTAGATTTCCGCCCCGCCTTGCCTCGAGTGGGCGCCTCGTTCTTGGGCGGGTCGCACGGCCTCGCTTCCCCTGGGGCGCCACAGCGATGACGCAAGGGGTACAGGCTCGACTCGTGCATGCCCCATCTGCACAAAGACGACCAATGCTTGTAGATGTAGGCGCGACTGACCCGCTTGGTTTGCATCGTTTCACTCACAAGTGGAGCAATGCTCTTGTGAACGATGATGCACTCTTGGAGTTTTACCAAGTCCAGAAAGAGCGCCATCTTGGCGATCCGGTCCTCGTGATCGATTCTTGCCAGCTCTCTATTTCCTCCGCGACCCTTTGACGATGGATCGGATCCATTCGGTACAAAACGACGCTCAACAGAAACTGGCAAAAGGAGCTTCGCCGAGTGAAGCTCCTGGAGTTGCGTGCGGTCGAGCCACAGGAGATTGCCGACCAGCCGCGCGGGTGGCTTCTTTCGAGGTCGCCGGAGGCGCTCTATCGTTACACGTGCTCTCCCTCCCTTGGACTTCGTCGGAGAACTTGCCTCAGAGTAGAGGAGGACCGCGCATGTCACATCCAACTCAGGGGCGTCGAGTATCACCCGGTAGATGCCTGGAAGTATGTTGCTTCGACTTCGCGAGCGATTGACCACACGGAACGTCGAGTCGGCGATCATTTCCACGAGGTCCTCCGCATCTCGATAGGGTTGTAGGCCAGAAAGGCCTCGCGTTCTATCAAGCGGAAGGGAACATGAAACTTGATAGGTCGACGGAGATCGACGGACAGAGGGCCGTGTACGACGGATTGCCACAGAGCCTTCTGCGCTTGCGGCTCCGAGCCGAGATGCTTGGTGAGGAGATGAATCAACTCAGTAATGGATCTGAACTGATTGAGCTCGACGAGCTTTGATGCGAACGTCCTCTCCTGCTCGGTGGTATCACGGTGGCGCGTCCAACATGCGACAGTTTTTAAGTTGTCCGCGACGGCGGGGTGAAAGACCTCGGGAGTGATGAGGAGCCAGTCGATGCCTCTGCATTCCCAGTACGCCCTCTCGACCTCAAGTAGATTCATCTTGCGTTTTGGTAATCGGGCATCTTGCTTGCAGGCCACCGCTGTTGCGTTGAAGCGCCCATCTCCTCCACGCCTAACCACGAAGAAGTCGGTGGACATGCGCCACAGAGCTGTGGCGCCATCGCCGCTGGTTCTCGGGTGTTTGACACCCAGCTGCAGACAAAGTCCGACCGTCCCTGGAAATAGCCTAAGTGGGTTGCCTTGGTCGTAGTCGAGCAGCGGATGATTGGATGGTTCGATGGATAGCCGATACTGCTCAAGGCAGTCCGTCACATCGGTCAGCATCCGGATGAAGTACAGGCCAACGAGTTCTTGATCGCTCAACAAGTGCCGTTGTCGGCCGTTCCAGATATGGAGGTGGCTTCTTCCAACGGAAGCCGGATCACCGCGCCCGACTTGGTGCCAAGGGACATAGAGGTCGTAGGTGCCTGATCCCCTGCCTTGGCGTTCGAAGCGTTCCAGCACCTTGGGCGTAAAGCGTTTCGTCGTTCTCATGCAATCCCCGAGAAAAAGGAGAAACGAAAGGGGATTGACGAGACCGCTTGACGACTCGTACACTGAAGCAGTCCTGCAAAGACTTCTTCGGAATCCCCGGAGAACCGGCGGCGACCCGTTACAGCGGGTCGCCGTTTTTCTTTGTCTACATGTTCAGCCTCCTACGATGGTCGTGTGCGATCACGCACCCAGTGCGAACTGGGACCGTCCTTTCCTGCGTGATGAGTTGCGCGAACGAAGAACTCGTGAGCGAGAGTGAGGTGATAGCCGGCGGAACCCCGTGGGCCTGACACGGTCGTTGTTGCGGCTTGCCAGAGAGTTTCGCTACGGGGCGAACTTGCCTTGACCCGGTGCTTGGATTGAGTACCCTTGGCGTGCCAGTGCTGAGGGGACTTCTCCGAGGCTTCAGGTAGACAGGTCCCCAGAGCGGGATCTGTCTGCTTGATTTCACATGGTTTCCTCCTGCAAAAGGGACATCACACGATCCAGGACATCATCCGGTAGCTGGTTGGATCTTGATCTAAGGGTGAGAATGCAGGCGCTCACTCTCGGAGGAAGGGGATTTCCGGAGTACATGTCCTGAATGGCTAGGCTAACCAGCATCTGCCGATCGTCGTCGCTTAATTCCAGGTACGAGGCAATGCTTGTGACGCGACTTGGGGTGGCCAATCGCTTTGAGTTTTCGAGCTCACTGTAGTAGCTCGTGGAGAGACCAAGCAGAGAAGCCATACTCGCTTGGCTAAAACGTCTAGTGGTACGCAGCCGGTACAGCATTTCGCCAAAGCTGCTAGGTGGCTGAGACACCTTTCCGGTCCGGTTACTGGCTCCGCCGCGAACTGGCGGATGGTCCGGCGACGGACATCCGAGATGGTTCGGCTCAAGAGCCATTCTCATGTGTGGGACCTCGCGCCTTGATCGGAACTTCTGTGTTTGACGGCTCGGAAAGTATGTGACCAGGTCGCTGGTTGAGATCAAGAAGTTGACATGGCAATAGGTGAACTCCTTCTTCTCACCTTTCACCAGCGGTGAGAACAATGAACGAGTTCTTCTCACCGTTCACCAAAGGTGAGAACAACGAACGAGTTCTTCTCACCATACTGAACTGTCAGATTGATCGAGGACGTCGTACCACCATGGTTGGGATTGAAGGAGATGCCAAGCACTGGCCGCAAGAGTGGTTGCGGCAGCTTCCGTTGCGTATGGAGGCCATGCAGCATGCAGGCGTACGTCGAAGTGAATTCCATTTTGCCGCGTACGTTCTACTCTGAAGACAGCATCTCAGTGCGTTCAGCCGCCATTCGACGCCTCTGAATATGCCGTTCACGGTTGGGCACTAGGTCTAGGATGGCGAAGTCGGCGCTTCAATGCAGCCTCTCTGGCCGCCGATGCTCCTGTCCCCACTCATACAGAAACCGCGTAACCATGCGCCGAACCTCCCTGGCATTGAGCCTCGCATTCGAATAGACCGAGCTTGGTGGTATAGGAAGTACGCCTGCTGGGAGACCCCATTCAATTCTGATGTCTTCCACCACACCTCGCGCCAGAACGGGCATGTGCTCCCGCCGAGGCTCAGGCATGTACACGATGATGAACCTCGAAAGCAGTGGTCGCGGAATGTTGCCAAGCCCGTTCGCCGTGGCCCAGAAACTCAGCCGAGTCATGTCGCAGGTCGTCTGAAGGAACGTGTCGTGCCAGCGCTTGGCTGACTCCGATTCGAGGAGACCCAAAAGCACAGACGTGATGGGCGCGCTATTGCTCGTACGACTTGTCACTTTGTCCAGTTCATCGAGCAACACAAGGCCGCTCGCGCTCTGGTGCCGCAACATCAGATTCAAGAGTGGCGACGGTTCGCCAGAGGCCCAACCCCTCGGCGTTCCGGTAATCGGTTTGCTGTCATGCATGCCACCAATTCCCAGCGGCAAGAACGGCAGCTTGAGTAGTTCCGCGATGCGACGTACAAATCGTGTCTTGCCGGACCCCGGGAACCCAACCACGAGCACAGGAGGTAGCTGCAGTTGTTGCACGCCGAACAAGCAACGGGATTGCAGCAAGACCCCCAGTTCGTCGATAGCCGCGTCCGCCCAGGGGAACTCGGCCCTCATGGCGATCAGGATCTCTTCGACGTGATGTAGTGGCGGCATGTGCGCCACTGGCAGGTAACCCAGCAATGGCTCGTACTGCTTGATGACCTCCCTGTCTTCCTTGCAGTTGCCGGGATTGATCGGTCCGTGAACCACCCGAAGCACATGCGCTGTTTGCGTGGCGTCGGCGCTTCCATCGATGGTCGAAAACGCGCCTTGCGCTGTGGAGGCCATTGCAGCGATTTGGTCACCTCCAAAGACGTTCAGCGCGACGATCTGCTGCAGTCGACCATTCCATAAAGTCGCACATTCCATGGCATCCCGTCGTTGGCGCAGGTGCTTGGTCAACGCAATCCAAAGCCCCATGCCCACACTCTCGAAGAACTGCTTGCGAGCCGCTTCTGCGCGCAACGGAAAGTGCTGCGTGTCGTTGACCGATAGGACCGCAATGGCACGGATGACCGCCAAACAGTCTCGCGTGGACCAAGTCGAAAGCTTTGCGTCCCGCTCAGCCTCCATCGCCAAGTCGATGCACTTGAGGAGTGTTTCAGCTACCGATGCGGGAACCAGAAGTTTGGGCGGCGCACTCGCCGAAGCCGTCTCTGCGAGCACAAGCCTGGGCAGCCCATAGTTGCCCAGCGACGTCGGCGCCACTTGCCATGCACCATGAGCGAGCGCCAGATCACTCATGGCCAACTGGACCATGGCGAACGCCTCAAGCAGATAGGCGTTTCGCGTGTTTCGGCCCATCTCGTGCAGCCACTCGTTGCGAAAATTCCGAACGCTGTCATCATCGAGCTCAAGGGCCTCGAGCTCTTCGAGGACCCTGATGGCAAGTTCTGAACGCCTGGGGCTCTCCACAGGGGATGAGAGCGCTCGTCTGATCAGGCGTCGAAACGCGCCGAATCGCCGAGGTGCGTTGTTCGTGTCCGTTGCGATGAGCAGCAACGGGTGGCGGAAGCCTCGTCCGCCAATGAGTGAAGAAGTGGGTCGAGCGTCGGTGCGCTCCTTGGCATCTGCAACCATGTTCGCCTCCAAAAAGGTGGAACGGTTGCGGTGCAGGTCCTGCGGTGTTGCAGGACGTTCGGAGAGCAACCCCCGAGTCGTGGGACAAAGCGCCCACGAAGTCAGGCTACGTCACGTTGCATCGCGAAGCAAGCTTCGAGTTCGAAGTGGCCGACGAACGCGAGCGGACGACGAATTTGCGCTATCGGATACTCCGTACACGACTTCGGATATGCCGCAAATTCTTAGAGCGCGAGACACTTGTTGTCGCTCCGTTCTTTTGCCCACCTCAGACGAGGCTGCGGGCGAATTCATCGACCGTCATCACCTCGGTGCCTGCCGCGCGCGCCCGGTCGAACAGGTCGTCGGCGAGTGATTCGAATCCGGGCACCGGGCTCATGCAGTCGCGAAGCAGGACCACCCGGGGCGTGGCCGCGGGCGTCCTCCTGCCCAGGAACCGCATGAACTGGTCGTAGCTGGCCGCCACGCAGTGGCTCGAGGCCTGGCCCGCGATCGCGATCACCTCGGCACCGTCGGCCAGTGCGGTGGCCAGCGTGGTGTTGAACTGCGTGGCCGGCACCGAGGCCACGGGCGCGTCGGCCTCGAACACACCGAAGTGCTCGCTCAGTGGGTATTCACCCTTGAGCACCTTGGTGACGGCGCGCTGGTGCGCCATTTCCCAGGCCGCGAGGCTGCGCGCCAGATCGCCCTGGATGTTGTGGCCCCAGGTGCCGGTGACGCAGTGCACCGGCCAGACCACCATGCCCGCCTTGCCGGCCGCGGCCAGTTGCTCGAGCATGCCGATCACCTGTTCGGTCAGGCGGGCGTCGCGCGGCCGGTAGGAGCCGGCTCGCACATCGTCCGCGGTGATGAAGCTGAACGGCGCCACGGGCTGTCCGTCCGGGCCGAGCCAGAAGGTGGTGCGCTCGACCGCCACGCTGGCGTGCGAGTCCAGCGTGACCGTGATGCCGCCGATGCGGCTTGCGTTCGAGTCAATGAGGCCGGCCAGGCGCTTGAGGTCTTCGTTGGCGCCGGCCACCGGCAGGGCGGCGCCCTCGATGTCGCAGAAGTCGTTCTGGGGATCGATGATGAGCAGTTGGGTGCGCATGGCAGTCACTCCTTGCTGGCAGGCGATTCGACCGATCGGAAGGTGCGCGGAAAGACCGCGGCGCGCTCGCGGTCGAGGATGCGATAGCCCATGGCCGCACGCCCCGCGTCGCCCGCGATCGAACCCGCCTCGAGCAGGAACTGCGCATCGAGCATGCGCTTGCGAAACGCGCTCTTGTCCATGGGGCGGCCGAGCACGAT
>JGI26524J50256_1001623_pt1 | contig 17366 bp, 10 predicted proteins | sample ThiBio_inoc_plan_FD_50256 | JGI IMG/M metagenome (IMG submission 50256) | reverse complement strand
CGGCGGGCAGGTGGACATCACCAGCGGCAAATTCGTCTTTTCCTGCACCGAGGCCTATCGCATCGAGAATGGCAAGCTGGGCGCGCCGATCAAGGGCGCAACGCTGATCGGCGATGGCCCGTCCGTGCTGACCCGTGTCACCGGCATCGGCAATGACCTTGCGCTGGACGAAGGCGTGGGCATTTGCGGCAAGGGAGGCCAGTCCGTACCCGCAGGCGTTGGCCAGCCCACCCTGCTGGTCGAGGGGTTGACCGTCGGCGGCACGGGTTGACCCGAATCATGGACGGTGGCCGGGACAGGGCGTAGAATATTCAGTCTGAAGGGGGCGCTTCAGGTCCAAGGAGAAGGTATATGTCGTTTCATTCCATCCTTCGCAGCGCCACACTTGTCGGCGGCGCCATGGCCCTTCTGGGCGCGCCGCTGGCCCAGGCGCGCGAGCGTCTGACGCCCGAACAGCAGCTGGCCAAGATCATCAAAGATCGGGTGCCGGGCAAGCCGGTCAATTGCATCAACCTGACCGAGATCCGCTCGACCACGATCATCGACAAGACCGCCATCGTCTATGACATGGGCAGCACGATTTATGTGAACCGCCCGCCCTATCCGCAATCGCTGGATGATGACGATGTCTTGATCACCAAGACATGGGGATCGCAATTGTGCAGCGTCGATATTGTGCAACTGGCAACGCGCGGCGGTGGGGCCGGCATGTGGTGGCGCGGTTCGGTCGGCCTTGGCGAATTCGTACCCTATACCAAGCCCAAGGCGGCGCCCGCCCCGGCCGCACCGGCCAACCCCGCAGGGTGATTCAGGGCGCGCGATGCGCCCACCAGATCACGCCCGCGACAATGGCCATGGCCAGCGCCATTTTGCCGACGAACAAATAGATCAGCCAGCGAGGGATCCCGCTGGCTGATTTGTTTTCCGGCTGCGGCGGGGNGATGGTCACGCCCCGCTTATTCCCACTCGATCGTGCCGGGCGGCTTCGAGGTATAGTCATAGACCACACGGTTGATGCCCTTGACCTCGTTGATGATACGGGTCGCCACGCGCGACAGGAAAGCCGCGTCGAAGGGATAGATGTCGGCGGTCATGCCATCGGTGCTGGTCACGGCGCGCAGCGCGCAGACGTGGTCATAGGTGCGCCCATCGCCCATCACGCCCACGGTCTTGACCGGCAGCAGCACGGCAAAGGCCTGCCAGATGGCGTCATAAAGACCGGCATTGCGGATTTCTTCGAGATAGACCGCATCGGCCTTGCGCAGGATATCGGCGCGTTCGCGGCTGACCTCGCCGGGGATGCGGATGGCAAGGCCCGGCCCGGGGAACGGATGGCGGCCCACGAAAATGTCGGGCAGGCCCAGTTCGCGCCCCAGATCGCGCACTTCGTCCTTGAAGAGTTCGCGCAGCGGCTCGACCAGCTTCATGTTCATGCGCTCGGGCAGACCGCCGACATTGTGGTGGCTCTTGATCGTGACGCTCGGCCCGCCGGTGAAGCTGACCGATTCGATGACGTCGGGATAGAGCGTGCCTTGCGCGAGGAAGTCGGCGCCGCCGATCTTCTTGGCCTCATCTTCGAACACGTCGATGAAGGTCTTGCCGATGAACTTGCGCTTGGCCTCAGGGTCGGTGACCCCTTCCAGACCCTTCATGAACAGGGTGGAGGCATCGACATGGACCAGCGGAATGTTGAAATGGCCGCGGAACAGGCTGACCACCTGCTCGCTCTCGCCCATGCGCATCAGGCCGTGGTCAACGTAAACGCAGGTGAGCTGCTCGCCGATCGCTTCATGGATCAGCACCGCCGCCACCGCCGAATCGACGCCGCCCGACAGGCCGCAGATCACCCGGCCCGAGCCGACATGCGCGCGGATTTCCTCGATTTTGGTCTTGCGGAATTCGGCCATCGTCCAGTCGCCCTTGAGGCCGCAGACGTGACGCACGAAATTCTTGAGCAGCTTGCCGCCATCGGGCGTGTGGACCNCCTCGGGGTGGAACTGCATCGCATAGATGCGCTTTTCGTCATTGGCGATGACCGCAAAGGGCGCGCCCGCCGACGAGGCCACCGGGCGGAAGCCGGGGGCAAGGCTGGTCACCTTGTCGCCATGGCTCATCCACACCTGATGCTTGTCGCCCACCGACCACAGGCCGTTGAACAGCGCGCAAGTGTCGTTGATGTCGATAAAGGCACGGCCGAATTCGCCGGCATCGCCGCCGGTCACTTCGCCGCCCAGCTGATGCATCAGGCTTTGCTGACCATAGCAGATGCCGAGGATCGGCAGGCCGGAATCGAGGATAGCCTGCGGGATGCGCGGGCCATTGGCATCCAGCACACTGGCGGGCGAACCCGACAGGATGATGCCTTTGGGCTGCATCCGCTCAAAGGCGGCCTCGGCCATGCTGAAGGGAGCGATTTCGGAATAGACGCCCGCCTCGCGCACGCGGCGTGCGATCAGCTGGGTCACCTGGCTGCCGAAATCGACGATGAGGATGGAGTCGGAGGGCTGGACAGTCATGGCAGGCCCCTAAGGTTTACGGGGGCAAATGTCCAGATGGGGCCGGGCAAAGGGCCGCAGAAAAGCAGACGTCGGGGTAAAAAGTCGGCGATGCGGGACATGCATGAGGTAGTTGCGCAAAACGCAATTGCGCACGACCTCTTCGCACGTGCAAAATAAAACTTTGGTCGTATATGCGGCCTCACAGACGGCAGTCACTACGCCAAACAGCGTAGGCCGACGCCGCCATAACAACAACCCAGGAGTAATCCCATGTCGCGCAATATCGTGGCTTTTGCCGCCGCCATCAGCGTCAGCGGCCTGTTTTTCGCCGCTGTTCTGGCCTGATCGCCGGCACCAAACTATAGCTTCAATGGTCCTCTCACCCAATGAAGCATCAAAGGGCTGCCCCACTCCGGTGAGGCAGCCCTTCGCATTTGCAGCATAGACTTTGACGCAACCGCTGCGTCAGACCGCGTGAACGGTCAAACCGTCAGTCGCACCGACAGACGAATGTCACGCCCGGCCAGCGGCGCGTAATCCTTCAGGAAACTGGCGGCGCGGCGCGCATCAACGTTGAACAAATTGCGCGCGCCCAGCGTGAAGGACAGCCGCCCGTCCTTGCCGCCCGGTTTGAAGCCGAATTCCGCATTCACCAGCGTATAGGCCGCCGTCGGCGTTTCCTGCGCGGCAATGCGGTTCTGCGCGGTCACATGCTCGACCTCGCCGCGCAGATCCCAGCGCGGATCGCTCAACGTGACACCGCCCAGCACGCGCAGGGGCGGAATGCGCGGAGCCGGACCCACGCCCGAAATCGTCGCCTTCACCGCATCGCCCATCGCATCGGCCTGCAAACGCCACGCCCCGATTTCCGCCAGCGTGACCGCGCCCTGCAATTCGAAGCCGTAATAGCGCGCCGGGGCCTGACGCATCTGATAGACGGGCAAGCCATCCTCAACCGCGCCGGTCGGGTCTTCATAGATGAAATTGCCGAACCAGCTGTGATAGACCGAGGCTTCGATCGAATAGCCCTTGCCGCCGCCGCGCAGGATGGCCTCCACACTGGTCGAGCGTTCGGTCTTCAAATTCACATCGCCGATTTCATAGGCCTGCGTGCCCGCATGCGGCCCATTGGCGAACATTTCCTCGGCCGAGGGCGCGCGTTCGGTGCGTGATGCCGACAGGCCCAGCGTCCAGGCCGGATTGACCCGCCATGTCGCCCCGCCCGAGAAGGAGAAAGTATCGAAACTGCGCTGGCCGCCCCAGAATTGCGTCTGGTCGGGCAAGGGCATCGAACTGAGCTTGGAATGCTCATAGCGCCCGCCCGCCTCGAATTTCACCGCGCCCGCATCATAGCTCTGCAGCGTGAAGAGGCCGAGTTGCTGGGTGCTGTTGCGCGGCAGAAAGGCTTCATCGCCGATCACATTGAAATCGCGGTTGACGAATTGCACCCCGCTGGCCCCCTGCCAGCCACCCAGCTTGGTCTGAGTGACTTCGAGGCGGCCCTCGATCCCGTGGTTGAAGAATCGCGTGCCGACAGCGCCCGTCGGGTCGAGTTCGGCATGTTGATAGGCGGCATAGCCAAAGCGCGCAGCGATCTTGTCGATGGCGCCGCCTGCCGGGCGGATCTCGGCGCGCGCGTCCCAGCGGTCCTGCTGCAACTGAATGCGCGGGCTTTCCTGATCCTGCCCCGGCGCGGTGGCCAGACGGCTGGGGACGCCATAGAGGCTGTCCTTGTGGCTATAGGCGATGCCGATGCTGCCCTGCGCGCCGATATAGGCCAGACCCGCGCCCACATCCCAGCTCTTGGCCGCTGTATTGGCCAGGCGGCCCCTGGCATTGGCATTGGCGGTGTAGTCAATGCCGGGATCGCCCACGCCGCTGGCCGCCGTGGCCAGCGCCTGCGCCCGCAGCGCCGGGGTCAGCACATAGCCGCCGATCTTCATATCATCGGACACCGCGCGGCTGCCGTCGGCATGGGCCACCCAGCCCCCACCCAGCGGCACATCCACCGTGCCCGCCACCGAACGCTCATTGGCCGCCGAGCCATAGGAGGCGAGCGCCCCGATATGAATCGGCTCCTTGGGTACTTCGGTCGGGATGCGGCGGTCGATCACATTGACCACGCCGCCCACCGCCGCCGAACCATAGAGCAGCGCCTGAGGCCCGCGCAGCACCTCGATCCTTTCGGCCAGCAGCGGGTTAACCGCCGGGGCATGGTCGGCGCTGGTGTTCGACACGTCGATCGAGCCGATGCCATCGACCAGCACGCGCACGCGCTCGCCCTGCATCCCGCGCAGCACGGGGCGCGAGGCGGTGGGGCCGAAAGACGTGGCCGTCACGCCCGGCGTATGGGCCAATGTTTCGCCGATGGAGGAGCGCAGAGCCTGATCGAGATGCGCGCCTTTCAGCACGGCCACGCCCGAAAGGATGTCCTGCTGGCTGCGCGGCAGCACGCCGGAGACAACGATTTCGGCCGGGGGCGCGGAGTGGACCGCATCCTGTGCGGCGTCGGCCTCATTGGCGGCCCCATCGGCGGCGAAAGCCGGGGAGGCCAGAGTGGCGGCAATGGCCGCAATTGCGCAGGCGGGGGTGTTGCGCGTCAATTTCATGGGGAAAGTCGGACCCTTATTCATTGTTGCAGCGCAGCCATGCCGCGCCCTCATGCCCGCCTTCCTAACAGCCCCCTTTAGATGATACAATATCACATATCGCAAGATCCGCTCATTCGCTGCCATCCTGCGGCCAACCGAGGATCGGGGGCGGAAAATGCCCGCCCCCGGACCGATACGGATCACTTGTTGGCGTATTCCTTCACCAGTTCGTTGAGGAATTCACGCCCGGTATAAACCGCCTTCACAATCGCGCGTTCGTTAAGCCCATGCGCCCCGCTGCCATCGGGATCGCCGTAAAGGCCGGGAGGACCGTAGGAGGGAATGCCCACCGCCTCCAGATAGATGCCATCGGTGGCCCCCGTCGACATCACCGGCACCAGCGGCACGCCGGGGTAATATTTGGCCACCAGCTTTTCGGCAGGCCCCATAATGAAGGGCGTGAGCGGCGGCGATTTGGCCAGCGGTCCGCGATCATCGACCTGCTTCACCGTCATCTTCGGATCGGCAATCACCTTGGCCAGCGTGGCGCGCACCTCTTCGGCAGGCACGCCGGGGAAGATGCGGCAATTGACATTGGCCCCGGCCCGCTGGGGCAGCGCATTATTCGCATGACCGCCGTCGAGCAGCGTGGCCACGCAAGTGGTGCGCAGCATCGAGTGATAGGAGCGGTCGGTGTTGAGCAGCGCCTCGGCCGCCTTGGATTCCGGGCTGCCGATGGGGGCGGTGGCGATCGTCACCATCGCCTTGCCCATATCGCCGCCGCGCGCGGGGCCGGCCTTGGCGAAAAACGCCTTGGTCGTGTCGTTCAGCATCAGCGAAAAATCGAAGGCGCGCAATTTGACCAGCGCGTCCGACAATTCATAGATCGCATTGTCGGGGATCGGAATCGAAGAATGGCCGCCCGGATTGGTCGCCTCGATGCGATAATTCACGACCGTCTTTTCGCCCACATGCATGTTCTGCACGATGACCTTGCCACCCGGTCCGCTGGTGCGCCCGCCCCCGCCTTCATTGAGTGCGAATTCCGCATCGATCAGATCGCGCTTGTTATTGGCCAGATATTGCGCCCCGTTAAAGGCCCAACTCGTTTCCTCGCCGCAGGTCAGCGCGAGTTTGAGCGTCCGCTTGTTCTTGGCGCCTTCCTTCTTCATCCGCGCCATCATGTCGATCCAGATGGCGTCCATCGCCTTCATGTCCGACGTGCCGCGACCATAGAAATAGCCGCCTTCCTCGATCAGCGTGTAAGGATCGCGGGTCCAGTCCTCACGCTTGGCCACCACCACGTCGAGATGGCCCAGCAGCAGGATGGGCTTCAAGGTCTTGGACGTGCCCGGCAGGATCACCACGATCCCGCCCTCCTTGGGATGATCGGGCACGGCAAAGCGGGTGATGTCAGCGTCGCCATAACCGGCGGCGCGCAGATGCTTTTCCACCTTGTCGGCCAGCAGTGTGCAGGAGCCGGTGGTGATCGAACTGTCGGTTTCGACCAGCTCCTTGTAGAGCGCGCGGAACGCGGTCTGATCGGGGCGCAGGGGCGCCTCCTGGGCCGCAGCGCNGGTGGCCATAAGCCCGCCCGCCATCACCCCCGCCAGAGCCGCAGCTCCGGCCAACAACTGCCTGCCATGTTTCATGGATGCCTCCTGCTTCGCCCATTCGCGAGTTTCGCGGCAATTCAGCAGGAAAACTCTGTGGAAGGAAGGGGTGAAAGCGCCTTTCGGTCCTGCGCCAAAATGCCTATAGGCTTCTCATGAGCACCGAAAATCCGAACAATAGTCAGCCGAGCACCGGGCAGCAGCCCAACACCAACGCCTATGGCGCAGACTCGATCAAGGTCCTCAAGGGACTGGACGCGGTGCGCAAGCGGCCCGGCATGTATATCGGCGACACCGACGATGGCAGCGGCCTGCACCACATGGTGTTCGAAGTGTCGGACAATGCCATCGACGAAGCGCTGGCCGGGCATTGCGATCTGGTGCTGATCGAGCTGAACCCGGACGGTTCGGTTTCGGTCGAGGACAATGGGCGCGGCATCCCCACCGGCCTGCACCCGGAAGAAGGCGTCTCGGCGGCCGAGGTCATCATGACCCAGCTCCACGCGGGCGGCAAGTTCGAGAACACCAGCGACGACAACGCTTACAAGGTGTCGGGCGGTCTGCATGGCGTGGGCGTCTCGGTGGTCAACGCGCTTTCGGAATGGCTGGAGCTGACCATCTGGCGCGAGGGGCAGGAGCATTGGATGCGCTTCCGCCATGGCGACGCGGAAAATCCGCTGATCGTCAAAGGTGATGCGCCGATCTATGAAAGCGGCACCCGCAAAGGCCAGAAGAAGAATGGCACCCGCGTGACCTTCCTGGCCAGCGACGAGACGTTCAAGAACGTCACTGTCTATGATTTCGACAAGCTGGAGCACCGCTACCGCGAGTTGGCTTTCCTGAACTCCGGCGTGCGCATCCTGCTGCGCGATCTGCGCGGCGAAGAGGTGAAGGAACATGACCTCTATTACGAAGGCGGCATCGCAGCTTTCGTGCGCTATCTGGATCGCAACAAGATGGCGCTGATCCCCGAACCTATCGCCATCACGGCGGACAAGGACGGGATCGGCATCGACGTGGCGTTACAGTGGAACGATTCCTATTACGAAAACGTCCTGTGCTTCACCAACAACATCCCCCAGCGCGACGGCGGCACGCATTTGGCCGCCTTCCGCGCCGCGCTGACGCGCACGCTCAACAATTATGCCGAGCGTTCGGGCATGTTGAAGAAGGAAAAGGTCTCGCTTTCGGGCGAGGATATGCGCGAGGGCCTGACCGCCATCGTTTCGGTCAAGCTGCCTGACCCCAAATTCTCGTCGCAGACCAAGGACAAGCTGGTCTCCTCCGAAGTGCGTCAGCCTTTGGAAGCACTGATGGCCGACAAGATGACGCAATGGCTGGAGGAAAACCCGGCCCATGCCAAGTCGATCATCCAGAAGGTGATCGATGCTGCCGCCGCGCGCGAGGCCGCCAAGCGCGCCCGCGAACTGACCCGCCGCAAGGGCGTGATGGACATCGCCAGCCTGCCGGGCAAGCTGGCCGACTGTCAGGAACGCGATCCCAGCAAGTGCGAACTCTTCCTGGTCGAAGGTGACTCGGCAGGCGGATCTGCCAAGCAGGGCCGCGACCGCCATTATCAAGCGATCCTCCCGCTCAAGGGCAAGATTCTGAATGTGGAGCGCGCCCGCTTCGACAGGATCATTTCGTCGAAGGAAGTCGGCACGCTGATTCAGGCGATGGGCACCGGCATCCGTGATGAATTCAATCTTGAGAAGCTGCGCTATCACAAGATCGTCATCATGACCGACGCCGACGTCGACGGCGCGCATATCCGCACCCTGCTGCTGACCTTCTTCCACCGCCAGATGCCTGACATCATCCGCGCGGGCCACCTCTTCATCGCCCAGCCGCCGCTCTACAAGGTGGCCAAGGGTCGGTCCGAGGTGTACCTGAAAGACAATGCCGCGCTCGACCGCTATCTGGTTGAGGCGGGCCTGTCGGGGCGGATGCTGGAAACGGGCACGGGCGCGCGCTCGGGCCGCGATCTGGAGGATCTGGTCGATCATGCGCTGCGCCTGCGCAACCTGATGGCCTTCGTCCCCCGGCGCTATAATCCCGCCGTGATCGAGGCGATGGCGCTGGCCGGCTCGCTCGAACATGGGCTCACCCCCGAAGAGCGCAAAGCGGCGCTCGACAAGGCCGCCGCATGGCTGGGCCGCGCCGACCGCGAGGCCAAGTGGGAAGCGGTGCTGACCGAGGCGGGCCATGTCGAATTCCTGCGCCACTGGCGCGGCGTCACCGACTATCACAAGATCGAGGCCGCCTTCCTGATCTCGGCCGAGGCGCGCAAATTGGCCCGCCTTGCTGGTGAACAGGCCGAGGTTTACGCCACACCCGCCAAGTTCAGCCGCTCCACCGCCGTGGCCGCCGAACCCGAACCGACGGTCGAGGAAACCGAGGGCGAGGACGCCCCCGTCGCTGCCCGCCCGGTCGATCTGGACGGCTCGATCACCCGCCCCTCGCAATTGCTCGAAGCGGTGCTGGCCACCGGGCGCAAGGGCCTGTCGATCCAGCGCTACAAGGGCCTTGGCGAAATGAACGCGGAACAGCTCTGGGAAACCACGCTCGACCCGAACAACCGCGCCCTGCTTCAGGTCAAGGTCGAAGACGCCGACGTGACCGACGAAATCTTTACCCGTCTGATGGGCGATATCGTCGAACCGCGCCGCGAATTCATTCAGGAAAATGCTCTCAACGTGGCCAATCTCGATGTCTGACGAAGAAAACCCCAAGCGCGACTTCACCCACGCGGAGGCCTATATGCCCAGCGAAAGCAACCGTGCCACTGTCGACAATATCCCGTGGGACCAGCCTGCGACGATGATCGACCTCGAAGGCCGCGTGCCGGTGATCGCCCATGTCCGCGAATGCGTGGTGCATTTCACGCTCTACAAGCCCCACGCGCGCGAAAACGCCCGCCTGCTGCTGACCGCGCCGGTGCATCGGGCCGGACGCATCACGCGGACATGGCTGCTGGAACCGGCCGAGTTGGAAGTTTTGGCCGAGAGGTTGAAGCGGGAGACGAATTGATAGGGTGTGCTTGAGGGGTTTTACCTTCGGCGGGCAAAGGGACTCGACCCTTTGCAATCCCCATCCTGTTCTGCGTTGCGTGTAGAGTTCGGCGTTTTGTGTCGGACGCAGGGTTTGATATGGAAAGCCTGCGGCGCTGATCAGCGCAATATGGCGCCGCAGGCTTTATAAATCGACGCACTCCCCGGCCAACATGGCGCCACCCATTAACAGGATTGCAAAGGGCCCCCGCCCTTTGCCCGCCGGAGGCATAAAACCTCCCCAAAAAATCACCCCTTGGTGAAATCAAACCTGATCCGCACCCAAGTCCCGACCTGCGGCTTGCCATCAATGCGCGGCGGCCAGACGAGGAACTGCCACGAGGCGCGGCGCAGCCCCCGCGCAAGGCCCGAGCCGAGCGGATATTCGTCCAGTTCCTGGCAGTTCTCGACATGGAAATGGTCGATGGTCTGACAGGCGATGGTAGCCCATGATCCCGGCGGCGCGTTGGCCCCGGAGAGGAAGGGCCGCAGTTCAGCGTCATTGGGCTCGCGATACCATTGCGCGGCATAGAGGTGGACGCCCTTTGGCCCTTCGCCCGGCCCGGTGGCAGCGGCGCGCGCGGCGGCGGCATTGGCGGCGGCCACGGCCTCGCTGCGGCGGCCAATGGCGCCGATGTCCGAGGCCGCGAAATCATCATGGCTCAGCTTGATATAGTTGGGCGGCGGGAGCGTAGTGGGCGTCGGCTGCGGCGGAGCGGGCACCGGAGTCTTGGGAGGCTCGGCGATTTTGGCCACCTTGGGCGATGACACCTGCTGCTGCTTGGCCTGCGCCTGCTGCTTGCCATCGTCCATCTGGATGGAGACCAGACGCGGCTCGCCCGGCTGCTTGTTCGCCCCGGCCAGTCCAAGGCTGAGCAAGGCAGCGATGAACAGCGCCATGATCGCCGCCGACAGGCCAATAGCCGTCGCACGACTGCGCAACCGCGATTGCTGGGCAAAGGAAGGCAGGGCGGCGATGGTGGGACTTTCGGAGCAGGATTCGGGTCGGGCGCTGTTTCTATGCTTGGGGAAAGCTGTATCCCAGATTTACGAAACCGGCGCAGGGGGCGCAAATCCGGCCCCATCGGGCCATTCGCGCCCGGCCAGCCCCAGCACCTTGAACAAGACGCCCATTTGATCGGGCGCGGTCAGCCGGTGATAGGCCGCTTCGGTCTCATCGGGCGCAACCTTGGCCAGCGCGGCGGCGCGCTCGGCCATACCCAGCGCCATCAGCCACCCGCCCTGCCCGGCGATGCCCATCACGCGCGCGCCTTGCGCCTGCGCCACCTGCGCGGCGGTGACGAAATCGACCAGACAGGTCAGATCCGCCTCGCCGGGCGCTTCAAACGGGTCGACATGGGCATGGGCGCGCAGGGCCTGAAAGGTCGAGCCCATCTGCCTTGGCGCATAGCCATAGTCGATGATCAACGCCGCGCCGCCTTGCGCGGCCAGCCTTGCGCCGATTTCGCCCATCACCGCGCTGGTGGCGGGGCTGGNTTCGACAATCGCGCCTGCCTCGGCCTCGCGCCATGCCTGCGGCACCGCGCTGTCCATCGGCAATCCGCCAGACACGGGCACAAAGCGATCCCCATCCAGCCCGACCATCCGCTCGCGCCAGCCCTGCGGCGTCTTCACCAATTGGCGCACCGGCAGCGCGTCGAGAAATTCATTGGCCACCAGCAGGATCGGCGCATCCTCGGGCAGGGTCGAGAGATCCTCATGCCACACCGCCTGAGGGAAAGCCTCCGCCTGCGCGCGGCGCAATGCGGGCGAGCCTTCGATGAAATGCACCTCAGGCACCAGCCCAAATCGCGCCGCCACGCGCAGGGCATCGCGCGCCAGCGTGCCGCGCCCCGGCCCCGGCTCGGCATAGATCACGCGCGCGGGCGATCCGGCCCGCCGCCACACATCGGCCATCCATACGCCCACCATCTCGCCAAACATCTGGCTTATTTCGGGCGCGGTGATGAAATCGCCGCCCGCGCCCAGCGGGTCGCGCGTCGAATAATAATGGGCATTGGCCTGCGCCATATAGAGCGCGAGCGGGATCGGCCCCTGCATCGCGATCAGGCGACGCAGACTGTCCGACAGATCAGCCATCGGCGCCCGACCGCACCGGCACACGCGCCCCCAGCATCGGCCGCGTCAACGCCCGCACGATCATGAACAGGCCCAAGAGGATCATCGGCACGGTCAGCCATTGCCCCATCGACATATGGGTGCGGGCGGCAAATTCCTGCAATTGCTGATCGGGCTCACGGAAAAACTCGACGATGAAACGCGCCAGACCATAGCCCAGCGAGAACGTGCCCATCAGCATCCCCGGCCGCCAGCGCGCCCGCGTCAGCCAGAACAGCGCGAACAGCACCGCCCCCAGCGTCAGACCCTCAAGGCCCGCTTCATAGAGCTGGCTGGGGTGGCGGGCGAAATTGCCGGCCGCCTCGTCGGGAAAAACCATCGCCCAAGGCACGTCCGGCCCGGCCACCCGGCCCCACAATTCGCCATTGATGAAATTGGCAATGCGCCCGAAAAACAGCCCCACCGGCGCGCAGGGCGCGACATAATCCATCACCCGGATAAACGACAGGCCGCCCGCCCGGCACACGCCCCAGACCGCCACCAGCACGCCGATCAGCCCGCCGTGAAAACTCATGCCGCCCTCCCACAGGCGCAGCATCTTCAACGGCTCGGTATAGAGCGTGTGGTCATAGAACGTGGCATAGCCCAGACGCCCGCCAAGAATAATGCCCAACGTGCACCAGAAGAACAGGTCATCGACATGGCGCTGCGCCAGCGGGCTGCCCGGTTGGCGGATCATCCGCGTCATGTGCCAATAGCCGAACACGATCCCGGCCAGATAGGCCAGCGAATAGAAGCGCAGGGTGAAGAAGCCCAGGCTGATGCCCTTTTTCAGCCCCAGATCGGCCCAGAAGATCGGCTGTTTCACCGCGCTTGCCCCCGCGGACAAAACATCGACGAGAGGCAGCGAGACATGCACAAGGTCGCTCAACATGGGAAACAGGGTCCGTGGCTGGGGCAAAAAGCCCATTTTTTCCTAATCAGCCGCGCGATACAACAAGGCGATGACAGAAGTCACCTTTTTCTGCGTCAANCCTCTGGCGCGGCCATGGCCCCACGGGGTAGAGTGATAAGTGTCGCTTAAGTAGAGATGTTTAGACTTGGCCTGCAAGCCTCCAGTTGAAAGCCGCCGATGAACGCCATTCGCATCCCCAACCAACGCGCGGTGATCGACCGCCGCGCTTTGACCATCGCCATTGCCGATGCGATGGATGCGGCGGGCAACAAGGCCAATGTCGCGCGCCAGCCTATTGTCGAACTGTTGCGGCGGGCGCTGGCCGACGGGCGCGAGGAAATCAACCGCCGGTTGATGGAGCGCCCCGGCGCGGGCCATGATTGTGCCGAGGCGCAGGCTTTCCTGACCGACCAGTTGCTGCGCGTGATCCACGATCATGTGATTTCCGATGTCTATCCTTCGGTCAACCGCAGCACGGGCGAGCGGCTGACGATCATGGCCGTGGGCGGCTATGGCCGGGGCGAGATGGCGCCCCATTCCGATGTCGATGTGGCCTTCATCACGCCGTCCAAGCAGACTCACTGGTGCGAGCAGGTGATCGAGGCCATGCTCTATTTCCTGTGGGATCTGGGGCTGAAAGTCGGCCATTCCAGCCGCAGCCTGGACGATACGGTCCGCATGGCCAAATCGGACATCACGATCTGCACCGCCCTGCTCGAAGGGCGCTATGTCTGGGGCGATCAGGCGCTGTTCGACGAATCGCGCCGCCGCTTCTTCGCCGAGGTGGTCGAGGGCAGCGAGCGCAATTTCGTCACCGAAAAGCTGGCCGAGCGCAATGAGCGGCACAAGAGGCTGGGCGACAGCCGCTATGTGGTCGAACCCAATGTGAAGGAAGGCAAGGGCGGATTGCGCGACCTGCACACGCTCTACTGGATCGGCAAATATCTGCATAAGGTGCGCAGCCCCGCCGAACTGGTCGATGTGGGCCTGCTGACGCAGGATGAATACCGCGCCTTCCGCCGCGCCGAGAGCTTTTTCTGGGCGGTGCGCTGCCATCTCCACACGATCACCAATCGCGCCGAGGACCGGCTGACCTTCGACCTGCAGCGGCAGGTGGCCCAGCGCATGGCCTTTGCCGACCGGCCGGGGAAAAGCGCGGTCGAACGTTTCATGCAATATTTCTTCCTTCAGGCCAAACAGGTCGGCAGCCTGACCGGCGTGTTTCTGGCCCAACTGGAGGAGCAGACCGAGAAGAAGAAGCGCAAGGGCTTCCTTGCCTCGCTGCGCGGGCGGGCGCGCACGATCAAGGGATACAAGGTTTCCCATGGCCGCATCGCCGCGCCATCGGATGACTGGTTCGAGGCCGATCCGGTGCGGCTGCTGGAGATCTTCACGATTGCGGATGCGGAAAGTTTCGAGATCCACCCCGAAACCATGCGCCAGATCGCCCGCGATGCGAAGCTGATCGACGCCGATGTGCGCAAGAATCCGCGCGCCAATGAACTCTTCATGGAATTGCTGACCAGCCGCCATGATCCTGAAACCGTGTTGCGCTGGCTGAACGAGGCGGGCGNGTTCGGTCGCTTCATCCCCGATTTCGGCCGGGNGAACGCCCAGATGCAGTTCGATATGTATCACCACTATACGGTGGACGAACATACGATCCGCGCGATCGGCCTGCTGGCCCGGATCGAGAAGGGCGAACTGGCCGAGGATCACCCGCTGGCCACCGCGATCATCGGCAAGCTGCATCACCGCCGCGCGCTTTATGCCAGCGTGCTGATGCATGACATCGCCAAGGGGCGTGGGGGCGACCATTCGGTGCTGGGCGCGGAAATCGCGCTGCGCCTGTGCCCGCGTCTGGGCATGACCAGCGAGGAGACGGAACTGGTCAGCTGGCTGGTGCGCCAGCATCTGTTGATGAGCGCGACCGCGATGAAGCGCGATCTGGCCGACTGGAAGACGATCACCGATTTCGTGGCCGTGGTCCAGTCGCTAGAACGGCTGCGGCAATTGACGCTGCTCACCATCGTGGACATTCGCGCGGTGGGGCCGGGCGTGTGGAACGGGTGGAAGCGCCAGTTGCTGACCGAACTGTTCTCCAGCGCCGAGGAGCGCCTGCGCCTTGGCCATGTCGAACGCCATCGCGCCGAACGCATCGCGGCCAAGCAAAAGGCCGTGACCGAGCGCATGGGCGCGCTGGGCACGCTGGTGGCGCGCTATGGCAAGCAGTTCACCGATGCCTACTGGATCGCCGAGCCGGACGATGTGATCGCACGCAACCTTGTGCAATTGCACGAGGCCAAAGGCGCCCCCTTGTCGATCACCACCAGCTATGACGAAACCCGCGCGGCCACGCTGGTCATGGTCATCGCCTCGGACCACCCCGGCCTGTTCTATCGCATCGCGGGCGGCATCCATCTGGCCGGCGGCAATATCATCGACGCACGCATCCACACCACGCGCAGCGGCACGGCGGTCGACAATTTCCTCGTGCAGGACCCGCTGGGCCGCCCCTTTTCCGAGGCGGGGCAATTGGAGCGCCTGCAAAAGGCCATCGGCGACGCGCTGGCCAACCGGGTCAAGCTGCTGCCCCAACTCGTCGCCCGCCCCCTGCCCCGCCCGCGTCAGGAAGCCTTTGAGGTGCGCCCCCGCGTCGAATTCGACAATGACGCCTCCAATCGCTTCACCGTGGTCGAAATCTCGGCCCGCGACCGGCCCGCGCTGCTCAACCGACTGGCGCGCGCGCTGTTCGAATCGCGCCTGATCGTCCATTCCGCCCATGTCGCCACCTATGGCGAGCGCGCGGTGGATACGTTCTACGTCACCGACCTGTTCGGCGGAAAGGTCGATGGCGGCGGGCGGCAGAAGTCGATTGAGAAGCGTTTGCTGGAGGCGGCGAGTGAAGAGGTGGCGGAGGTGGCGGCTTAGGGTTGAGCCCAAAGTGGTGCCTCCGGCGGGTTAAGGGCGGGGGCCCTTAACAATCCCGGTACTGTCGGCGTGGCGCTGTGAAGGATGCCTTGTGCGTGATTGCCGCGTTTGAAGGATAAAGCCTGCGGCGCTTTTAGCGTGGGCTCACCGCGCCGCAGGCTTGAAAACGATAGCCTATAACCTCGCGTCGCGAACCCGAGCGCAACCCCATAACGGGATTGCAAAGGGTCCCCGCCCTTTGCCCGCCGGAGGCAAATCTTACCCCTTCAACCGCGCCACAACCTCATCCCGCCCGATCAGCGGCAGGAGAGCGCCCATATCCGGCCCATGCTCCATGCCGGTGATCGCCAGACGCAGGGGCAGGAAAAGCGCCTTGCCCTTGCGTCCGGTGGAGTCCTTGAGTGCCCCGGTCAGCGCGGCCCAAGGCGCACCGGCCCAATCGAGCGAAGCGGCGACCTCGGCGGCTTGGGACAAGAAGGCGCGTGCCTCATCGTCCTGCGCGGGGGCGTGGATCGGCCCCTTGACCACGGCCCACCAATCGGCGGCTTCGGCCACGGTGTTGAGATTGGGACGGATCGCCTCCCATGCTTCCTCGCCCATGCCTTCGGGCAGGCGGTCGGAAACCTTGGCGAAGGGCATACGGTGAATGATCTGGGCATTCAAACGCGCCAGTTCGGCCTCGTCAAAACGGGCGGGTGCGCGGCCAAAGCGCGAGAGGTCGAACGTCTGGCAAAGCTGCTCGACCGAGAGCGAGGCGTCGACCGGATCGCTGGTGCCAAGGCGGGCCAGCAGGCTGATGATCGCTTCCGGCTCAATGCCCTGTTCGCGCAATTCGGCCACGCCCAGCGAACCCAGGCGCTTCGACAGCTTGCCCTCGGACCCGGTCAGCAGCGCGCTGTGGGCAAAGGCGGGCACGGGCGCGCCAAGGGCGGTGAACATCTGCACCTGCGTTGCGGTGTTCGACACATGATCCTCGCCGCGCAGGATTTGCGTCACGCCCATGTCGATATCGTCAATGACCGAGGGCAGCATATAAAGCCACGAACCGTCGGCGCGGCGAATGACGGGATCAGACATGGTGGCCGGGTCGAAATGCTGCGCGCCGCGCACGCCGTCCTCCCAGGCAATCGGCTCGTCGCGGTCCAGCAGGAAACGCCAATGGGGCGCCTCGCCCGCCGCCGCCTTCGCCTCATGATCCGCCTCGGTCAGAGCCAGCGCCGCGCGATCATAAATCGGCGGCAACCCGCGCGAGAGCAGCACCTTGCGCTTGAGATCCAGTTCCTGCGCCGTTTCATAGCAACGATAGACGCGCCCGGCCTCCATCAGCTTGGCAAACTCGCCCTCATACAGGGCGAAACGGGCCGACTGGCGCTCCTCCCCCTCAATATTCAGTCCCAGCCAGGCCAGATCGGCACGAATGCCCTCGACATATTCCTCTCGGCTGCGCGCGCCATCCGTATCATCGATGCGCAGCAGAAACTTGCCTCCGCTCCTTTGCGCCAGCATCCAGTTGTGCAGCGCGGTGCGGATATTGCCGATGTGAAGCATCCCTGTGGGGCTGGGGGCGAAGCGGGTTACGGTGGTCATGGGGGGGCTATAATCGGGATAGGGGGGGGAGGAAAGAGAGAGATGCCTCCGGCGGGCAAAGG
>JGI26524J50256_1001560_pt1 | contig 18058 bp, 14 predicted proteins | sample ThiBio_inoc_plan_FD_50256 | JGI IMG/M metagenome (IMG submission 50256) | reverse complement strand
ATTGAAGCCATGCTCGTCGTTGACGCAACCGGTGTAGAGCGGCGCGGTAAACATGGCTCGGAGTTGGTCCGGGGTGAATGAATGGCGCCTTTTAGCGTCGCCAGGGGCCTTGCGTCCCTCGGTTATGCCCTGGGCTGGATTTTCGGGGATCAACTTTTTCCTTCTGGCCCATTCCAGCATTTGCCGGAGCGGCAAAAAATAGCTCTCGCGGGTGGCCCGCATGAGCCCCGGCGATCCGCGAGCGGCGGCGGTCTCGGTAATCTGGCGAAGGGAGCGGCCAGCGCGGATTTTAGTGAAGTTTGGAGGCAAGGCGCGCAGGAACCTCTGGTACTCCTCGCACCCTTCAGCGTCGATGGCTGTAAGCGGGGTTTCGGCGCCGAAGAACTCGACCACCAATTCCAACCCGGTGCGCATCTTGTCCTTGGTGCGGTCCTTTAACCCCTTCTCATCATCGATCCGGGCCGCCTGGAACCGCTTCCGCACTTCCCCAAGCGTAATCCCCCCTGCCTGCGCGAACACGGCTGGAGACGCATGCGGAGCGACCTGGGGGCCTCCCTGAAAAAGGTGGTCGTAGCTGACCTTGTCGAACTCGCGCCGCCAGCGGTCAATGTCCCGGCGGGCCAGTTCCAGCATTGCCCGGCTCAGATATTCGCACAGGCCCTCATAAGCCGCCTCGGACGGGGCGCCACTCAGATGGTGCTCATGCAGCAATTCGTCGGCCACGGCCTGGGTGCGTCGAATTGCCTCAGGGTCGGAAAGGTGTCGAGTGAACAGCGCCACATCCAATGACCGCTCGGCAATGGCGTCGTCCAGGTTGTCCGGTAGGGGGCTGAACGTGGCTCTGTCGTTTTCTCGGTCGAACCACAGGCGAGCCAGTTGCAGGGCGCGGTTGCCGTCGAGTGGGCGTTGGGCATTGGCGCCCCGGTTGGCGCGGCGAATTGCCTGGAGGCGTTCAGTGCGGGAATACAGGCGGATGCCTCCCCCGACAACCTCTTCGGCCAGCACCGGTTCCGGCGTCAGGTCTTGGGCGGTGCCGATGGATCGCAGGCGGTTGAATTCGTCATCCCAGCGGGCGGATTGGTCGAACCATGCCTCAGCGGCAGCCTTGCGATCCGTGGTGTGGAGGCTGACCAAAAGCTCGGCGCGCCCGAAGGCATCGCGCACGTCGAGCGGCACCCTCCTGCGGTAGTAAAACACCGCTCCGCGCCGCACCAATCCCGGTAGTTTTGCCACTTCGTCCATACCCCGTGTGTAGCACTTTTGTGGTGCACACGGAACCTGGAAGCCGCAGGAATGCTGGAGTTCTAGGCCCTGAGCCGTTCTCAGGGGTAGTTGGTGGGCCCGGAGGGACTCGAACCCCCAACCAAGCCGTTATGAGCGGCTTTTGTGACGATCTCGAGCGAACGAGGGCGAATGGCTGCGTAATAAAATAATATATATAAAACAGTTATTTATGCGGAACGATGTGCCGCCGCGAACGCGAGCGGAATTTTACAAACCACCCCGATAAATCTGCTTCTTGCACTTACCATGCACTTACGGCAAGGTTGGCCGGTCGCACTTAACCGGGGTATCTGCCATGCAGGGTCTGCTGGGCGCGCCGCTGATCAAAAGTCTCAAACCGGCCGATAAGCCATTCGAGGTGTGGGATACGCGCCTCAAAGGGCTGCTCTTGCGGGTGCAGCCCAGTGGGGCGATGTCGTACTATGTCCAGTACGCTCGTGGAAAACGCATCAGCCTGGGGCGGGCTGATGTCCTCACACCTCAGCAGGCCAGGGATCAAGCCAAGGAAATCTTGGCGGATGTATTCCAGGGAAACGATCCCAGTGTGGATGCGAAGCCCAAGGTGGAGCATTCCTTCGGCAGCTTCATTGATGGTGAGTATGCTGCCTGGGCGAAGGCGAATGTTCGCACCCATCGTGGGACTCTGCGCCGCTTGAACCACAGCTTCGCCGAGTTCCGCGATTTGAAGCTGACGGAGATCACTCCCCTGTTAGTGGAACGATGGCGGGCTGATCGTCTCAATGCCGGGGCCAAGCCATCAACCGTCAATCGCGATCTTGATGACCTCAAGTCTTCTCTGGGGAAAGCCGTGCAATGGGGTTTTATCCAGGCGCACCCGGTAGAGAAGGTGAAGCGCACGCGGGTGGATGATCGAGCGACCGTCCGTTTCTTGACCGAGGATGAGCTGAAGCGGCTATTCGCGGCGCTTGATGGTCGCGAGGAGCGTCTTCGCGCGGCCCGTGAGCGGGCTAACGGATGGCGCACCGAACGCAAATATCAATTGCTGCCGGATCTGCGCGAAGCCTCTTACGCCGACCACCTTAAGCCCATGGTGTTGCTGTCGTTGCACACCGGGTTAAGGTATGGCGAGCTCGCGAATCTGACGTGGGGCGACCTGCATCTCGACCAAGCCATTTTGACCGTGCATGGGTTTAAAGCCAAGAGCCAGAAGACACGTCACATTCCGCTGAATAGTGCTGCCTTGTCCTTGCTGCGATCATGGGAAAAGCAGAGGGCGGGCGATAGTCCGCTGGTATTCCCGAGCCGAGATGGCGGCCCATTCGATAACGTGCGGAGCTCGTGGGAAGAGGTGTTGAAGGCCGCGGAAATCACCGGCTTTCGCTGGCACGATCTGCGTCACACCTTTGCGTCGCTACTGGTGATGAAAGGGGTGGATCTCAATACCGTGCGTGAGTTGCTTGGTCATTCCGATTACCAAATGACGCTTCGCTATGCTCACTTGGCTCCCGAGCACAAGGCGGCGGCGGTGGCGCGACTGGTGGCCGGCTCTGCGGAGTAAGGTGATGAATCGAATTAGTGATGAACTCTGGAAGCAGATCGAAAATTGGGGACGAGGAAAGGTGTCTCTAGGGTTCAGGTTCTTGCTAGAGGATGTTGTGCAGTGCTTTTACCGTGGTAAACGCGCAACGCCAGGTGAATCTCGTGATAAATGGAAGAGCACACTTAGTGAACTTGAAAAAATTAAAAGACTGTCGTCGTCTCTAAATGAATGCCTTGAAAATGTAGGGTTTGACGCATGGAGGGCATTTTTTGGGGATTGTCCCGCAGATGCTAATGTAAAAATTATTAATGAATACGTCTCGAGTGTTAGTGAAATGGTTGGAGTGTCTACACGTGCAGTTGATGCACATAGAAAAAATAAAGACACCCAGAAGAATCTAAATCATGCGGCATTGGATGTTATAGTTTCGCATATTGATGACGCCTATTTTCGCCACACAGGAAATCATCTGGCGCGCGGAAGCTGCTCTCCACAAGAGTGGCTTGTTCCTGTTGTAAGCCTAATTGATAGAGATTTTTTGCTTGCCCCAACAGCAATTGATAATGCTCTTAAGCGTTTGATATTTAGAAGAAGATCTAAAAATCGTGCGGGAAGTGAATGGGGCGGCGCGAATTTAGAAGGAGCTATTTTTAAGCTTGGTTGTCGCTATTTAGAGGTCAGGGACGACTTCGATGATGCAGTTGGCTGTGACGTTCTCTCTAGTTTGGAGGGGGTGGGGGGTGATAGCTATATGGAAATTGCAAAAAATGACCTATGGGTACTCGAGTTGGTGCGTCAGCCGCATGAAGGTGACTGACGTTTCCGTGGCTCGATATGAGAGCGCCATGTGGGTCAACATTTTTCCGTGGGGAAAATTTGTGGGTTAAAATACGTGCGTTTTTTACCCACGGACTCTTGCGGTCATCGCCGAACGGATATGCATAATAGCGAGTCAGGACAACCCAACTCCTGAGTGAGCGCCATGACGACTCAAACCGAAACCATTCCCGCTTTGACCTGCACTGTGGCACAGTTTTGCCGCGCCGTTGGTATTGGGAAAACTTTCTTTTATGAAGAGCTGCGGGCTGGTCGCATCAAAGCGCGGAAAGCTGGTGCTAAAACCCTAATTCCTGTCACTGAGTGCCAAGAATACCTGGCGCGGCTTCCTGCGGCGACCCTTGATGACGCGTCGGCATCCGCCGACGGCTCCCGCTAATCATCTGCATCTGATTGCGCCAGATGCAGATGATCGAGCGGGCGACCGCGAGAGTCGCGAGCCGTGGCATGCATGGCATGCCGCTGCCTTCCTCCTCCAATCCCGCGTGGCGTGATGTCAATAGAACGCGCACCACCGCCGGCAATGTCCACACCAGCCGCCTGTACCTGCTCGCCAGGGCCTTAGAAACGATGCTCGACGACGAGCGCCTTGGCGCCGAGGAGATCGCGACCTATGTGGCCATCCAACGCCACTCTGACGCTTCCGCCCACTGCCGCCCGGCACAAGGCTCCCTGGCCCATAAGCTTGGCAAATCGCGTACCTGGGTCAATGCCAGGGTGAAACGCTTGGTCGAGTGCGATTACCTGGAGGCCACACACCGCTTCCAAGCCAAGGGCGGCCAAACCAGTAACGCTTATTACCTGCCTCACCTCGACACTGACGTCGCCATGGTCTCAGTTGCGCGTGTTGCCCGGTGTTCCCAGGACGACAGCCCCTGTCTCGACGATGACACCCCCTGTCATGAGGCTGACACGAACCGTACTGATTCTGACCTTGAAAAGAATCCCTCTCTCTCTGGGGCCGAGAGGGCTGTTTTCGAAACGCCTTGCAAGGGGAGGAAGCAGACCTCAGCCGCTCAGCAACAGCAGCCCGAGCAGAGCAGCACCTCCCTCGACTGCCGCTTGATCCCCGAGGACTGGCAACCGGGCCACGACGACCTCACCTGGGCCACCCAGACCCGCCCCGACATCGATGACCTGTCGCAATTCACCGCGAAATTCATTGCCAAACTGAACGCTGTAGGCGGCACTCCCGGCCCAATTTGGGTCAAATGGCGCCAGTGGCTTGCCACTGAGACCACTCCACGCCGCCGCCAAGCCCCCTCCTTACTACGCAGCCGCCGGCAAAAGCGAGTTCGCCCAGCAACCAAGTCACCAGTCAGCGAATATCAAGACACGATCACCGAGAGAAACACGGCGATTCTCCTGCAAACCCAGGACCTCTTACGCGGAGGTACGGGGCTAAGATCCGACGCTATCGAGATCGTGGTGGAGCAATGTCATGGCAGATAATCCCGCCCTGCTGCCACAGCGGATTGCTCTTGCCCTCCCTGCATCAGTCCGCACCGCCGCAAACTATGCAACGGCCTGGCATAGTCAGCCCCTTTTCACCATGAGCGATGATCAGGCCGCCAAAATTAAGGCCAGCATCGCAATAGCTCAGCAAGACCTTGTGGAGCTGTTCCGGCCAACAGATCCCAAGGAGGTGGTGGAGTTTATGGCCAGGCTGGCAACCCGTCGAAACATTGATCTACCGCCTGCCCCCGATTTGGCTGCTGATGCTCTGGCTATTTCGTCCAAGCTGCCCGCTGACCTATTCAATCTGGCTTGTCAGCGCCTCTGGACCGATTTCGCGTACCGACGCTTGCCCGAGCCTTCGGACTTCACCAACTCCGTGGCAGATCTCCTTGAAATCCGCACTACGGCACAAGCGAAAATCCACAACATGGAAATGCGACTCGCGTCCCGTCAGATTTTGAAAGAGAAGTCCTCCTCGAGGAGATCAGCCCAAAGAGGTTAATAAGAGCCTCCCCCTCCAGATCATGTTGACCTATTTACACAAAAAGGTAAATATTGGTCATTGAGTGGCTCCTGTGTTGAGGGTTAAATGCACCGCCACGATCTCTGCCATGCTGTACGAGAACAACTGGTCCGGTTGCCATATCCGTATGCCAATCACTATGGCGTCGTACCACCGCCACCGCCTGAACATGCCATCGATGTCTCGTTGGTGGCTGCCCGATATGAAGCCGCGACAGCAGCAATGGCGAAGGTCGAGGCACTGGCCGCCGAGATACATGACCCCTACCTGATCAGCCGTGTCCTGGTGCGACGAGAGGCTGTGGCTTCGTCGTCCATCGAGGGCACAAACTCGACGCTCGATGAGCTCCTATCCGCAGAAGAGACTGAAGACGGCACTCCGACAGCTGAAGCGAAACAGGTTCGCGATTACGCACTAGCCCTCGACACCCTGATGCCCGAGGCGCAGCGCAGAGGCCCCGGGATCTTCGATTCGGAACTGGTTTGCCAGCTACATCAGCACGTCATGCGCGATGCCAAAGACTATCCGGATACGCCAGGAGAGCTCCGTCAACGAGTCGTCTGGATCGGCGGTGGCAAGGATATCGCTTACTCCACATACAACCCGCCGCCACCGGCCGAGGTGCCAGCTTGCCTCGCCCAAACCATGGAGTATATGCGTGCTGACGGCATGCAGGTGATGACCCAAGGCTTGGTGACGCGAATGGCTGTGGCTCATGCGCATTTCGAGGCAGTCCACCCTTATCGCGATGGCAATGGCCGCGTCGGCCGCCTCCTTCTGCCACTCATGATGGCAGCTGACGATAGAGTGCCTCTGTATCTGTCTCCCTATATTGAGGCCCACAAGTCGGCCTATTACGACGCCCTCAAAGCCGCTCAGCAGCGCCTGGAGTGGCCAATCATCGTCGGATACATCGCTGACGCCATCACTGGCACAGTCAATGAGCTGATGTCGACCCGTGCCGCCCTAAGGACCTTGCAGGAGATCTGGCGTCAACGCCGGAGCTATCGCACAGGCTCCGCAGCACTTAGGGCACTGGCCCTATTACCGCATTACCCGGTAATGACCACCCGACGCCTGTCGGAGTTACTGGATGTTTCGTTCAAAGGGGCTAGTCAGGCGATGGAGCAGTTAGCCGCCGCCAACGTGGTGACTGAACGAACAGGATATGCTCGCAATCGGGTGTTCGTCGCGAAGGAGGCGCTTGCGATCATTAATCGGCCTTTTGGGGCGGAGCCTGTTTTGCTCGAAGCGTAAAGCACGAGACGGATGGCGGTCGCGCTGTAATGGGGCTCATTCGCGCGTGCTTCGGTCTGTAGTGTCAATTTTCGTCACACCTGTGCATTGAAATGCTAAATGATTGCTACGAGACTATCGCAACACCTTTATTTTGTAATGATTGTATGCGCTACGGTGCGATTTGCTACGGAGGGATGTTGTCCAAAATCAACGATATCCGCTGTTTCGCCGATGACATCGCCCAGTGGCGTGTCGATGGTCTGACCTGGGCGCAGATCGCCGTTAAACTGGGAGAAGAAGACATCCTGGCCGGCACAGATGAAATCCGCTCATATTGGCCGCGACTGTCCGAGGGACGGACCCCAGAGGAATACCTATTCTATTGGCGAGTGTCGCAGCGCGATGAGGAACTAAGAGAATGGAGGAGGCGAGCGGAAGGCGCCGAGGCAGAGATCGAGACATTGCACCAACAGGCGCAGGATTGGGAGCTACAAAAGCAGTCCCTGCTGGAGTTGCAGCAGCAGCATCAAATCCAGCAGGCCGAGTGCAACAGGTTGCGCGAGGAGGCGCACCTACGGGACCGTGCCGCAGTCGCCGATGCGGAGCGTTTCCGCCAACAGATCCGCGACATTACCAAGCAAGCCAACACTTGGCAGCAAAAAGCCACGGAAGCCAATAGCCGCGACCAAGAAGCCCGTGCGAACATCCACTCCCTGAACCAGAAAATTGTCGATTTGCAACGACAACTGGTCGAGGAAAAAGCCCGAGCCGACAAGGCCACGTCAGAGACCCAAGCCTATGGCGAGGTCCGCTATTTCATGGGCAAGTCCGAATTGCAGAAACAGTTGGACAAGGCGAATGAGGGGTTAAGCGGCTGGAACGATTTCGGGGTGTCCTTGCTCCGGGCACATCGAGCGGGAAACAAGGCTGAAATCGCCCAATTGCTTGGCCGCCTGGAAATCTGGGCCCAATCACGGGGAAAAGCCTAATAACCGCTATCTGCATGCCTCATGAAGGCGTGGCACCTTTGAAGGCTGTGCCGGTTCAGTTCAATCACCTCCCGGCAACGGGGCGAGGCCGAGCTCTCTTAAAAATGCATTGTGCTTCGCCGTCGCATCCTGGATATCCCGCTCGATATCGATCAGATCCTTGTGAGTGGCCGCCAGATCAATTTCTTTCTCGCCCACGGCCGTGCTGACATAGCGAGAGATGTTGAGGTTGTAGCCCTCCTCGGCGATGCGCTCCATGCTGACGCGCTTGGAATAGCGCTCTTCTTCCTTGCGGAACTGGTATGTCTCGATGATCTTGCCGATATGCTTGTCCGTCAGTTGGTTCTGGCGCTTGCCCTTGTCAAAGTGCTCGGCCGCATTGATGAACAGCACGTCATCGGGCTTTTTGCACTTCTTCAGCACCAGGATGCAGACCGGAATGCCGGTGGAATAGAACAGGTTCGCGGGCAAGCCGATGACCGTGTCGATGTGACCATCCTTCAACAGCTTGGTGCGGATGCGTTCTTCGGCCCCGCCTCTGAACAGCACACCGTGGGGCAGGATGATGGCCATCACGCCTTCATCCTTCAGGTAGTGGAAACCGTGCAACAGGAAGGCGAAGTCTGCGGCCGATTTTGGCGCCAATCCATAATTCTTGAACCGCACATCGTCGCCCATGGCTTCGGTCGGTTCCCACCGCAAGCTGAAGGGCGGATTGGCCACGATGGCATCGAAGGCAGGCTTTTTCGCCGGGTTCAGCTCGCGCAGGATGTCCCAGTCATTGGCCAGGGTATCGCCGTGGTAGATTTCGAACTCGCTGTCCTTCACCCCATGCAGCAGCATGTTCATGCGGGCGAGGTTGTAGGTCGTGATATTGCTTTCCTGACCGAAAATCTTCCCGATGCCGTGTGATCCCATCCGCTTGCGAACGTTGAGCAGAAGCGACCCCGATCCGCAGGCGAAATCGAGGACACTGGCCAAACGCTGTTTCTGGCCCGTGGCGGGTTCCTGGCTGTCCAGGGTCACGATCGCCGACAGGATGTCGGAAATTTGCTGCGGTGTATAAAACTCCCCCGCTTTTTTACCGGAACCGGCGGCGAATTGGCCGATCAGGTATTCATAGGCATCGCCCAGATGATCGAGCTCGGACGAGAACTCGGTCAGGCCTCGGGCGATCTCGGCGATAATCGCGCAAAGCTTCTTATTCTTGTCCGCCTGAGTCTTGCCCAGCTTTTCCGAATAAAGATTGATCTCCGAGAACAGCCCGCCGAACGTGCTCTGGAAAGATTCGTTCTCGATGTACTTGAAGCCATCGTAAAGCGTCAGCAGCAACTCATCGCTCTGCGTGCGGGCCAAATTGGCGATGTTGTTCCACAGATAGGGCGGCTGGATCACATAATGCACCTTGCGGCGCATCTGTTTTTCGAACTCGGCCACGTCGTCCGGGTTCGCGTCGTACCAAACCTGAAGGGGCGTGCCGGCACCTGAATCTTCCGACAAATCAGGGTAATCCGGTCCCAGTTCCCGCTTCGCCGCCGCCTCGTAATTGCCCGAGAGGTAACGCAGGAACAGGAAGGACAGCATGTAATCGCGGAAATCGTCCGCATTCATCGATCCGCGAAGCGCATCGGCGATGTTCCAGAGCGTCTTGCCCAGTTGCTTTTGGATTTGCTCGTTCATTGTGCTGGTGCTTCCTGGGGGGCGGGCGCCGGGGCTGCGGGCTGGGCCGGGACAATTCCCGGCAAGGCGAACTCGAACCGGGTGATGAAGTCGCGCAGGATGCGGCGGAACAGGTCCTTGTTGTCCTCGCCCATCTCGGTGGGTTCATGGATGGCATAGGCGCCGTGGCTCAGCAAGTTCAGGGCCCGGTTGAACAGCGCCCGGTCTTCCTCGTTGTTCAGCGCCTTCAGGCAGAAGGCGATGTTTGGATGACCGAAGAAAGAGGCTGTCTTTTCCATGACGCTGCGCAAGGCGTTGAAATGGAAGGTGTAGAGCTTCCCCTTGTCGGGATCGGCGGCACGCTGCAACTCGGCCAAGGTGGCGACGTGGTGAAAGAAGGGCGTATCATCGGTTGCCTGAAGCGTGTAGGCGCCGTCGCCATTCGGGCGGTGCAGGAAATAGCGCTTGCTGGTGACCTTCTGCGTGCCGTCGATCCGCCCACTCACTTCATTGCACATGACGTTGAAGAACAGCGCGTGGTGGGACGAAAAAATCACCTTGATCGGGGCGGGCCCACCGGCAGCATCCTTCCGCGTGGCGGCCCGGCGCAAAAGCTTGGCCAGGTCGCAGGCCACGGAAATGGCATTGTTGTCGTCCAGCGACGAAATGGGGTCATCGATGTAGAGGTACTTCTTGCCCTGATAGGATTCATGCCCATCCAGCATCCGTTCGCAGATGGCCATGAAGACGCACCAGATGAAGATGTTCTGTTCGCCCCGCGACACCTTGATGTTGGGTTGATCTCCCTTGCGGAAGCTCACGAAATCCGGCTTGGAGATGGTCTCTTCGCCCTGCTGAACATCCTTGTAGGTGAAGTCGAAATCGAAATCGGCGTACCGGGAAAGATAACCCGCAATGGTTTCGTCCAGCGCCAGTTCCGTCATGGCGTTGAAGAAGGTTGACTTTTCGTTCAGTTGCAGGCGGCGCATGCTGTCGCCGTCCAGGTCGTTTTCCCAGACGAACAGATCCTCGGTGAAGGCATTGAAATAAAGCGTGTCGGGCGTGCCGGTCGGGTTTTTCTTGGTCGTGCGCTTGCCCTCGTCCTTGAACGCCATCGACAGGCGGGTCTTGCCGGTGCGGTTGTAAGCGTAGATCAAGAGCAGTGAGATCGGCTTTGTGGGGNTGTTCAGATCGTCACGAAGCCTGCCCACCAGAGTCTTCAAATTCTTGTAGGTGCTCATGCGTCAGCCTCCCCGACCCGAGGGAAAAGCTGTTGCATCAGCCCCTTCTTGTGGGTTCTGAGCGTGTCGAGCTTTCGCATCTCGGCGGCGATGAGGTCGTCGAGGGAGGTGAGGCAATCGGCGATGCGCTGTTGTTCGGGAGGTGAGGGCACCGTAAGCAAGATTGCCAAAATATCTGATTTGGCGATGTTCTTCATGGAGCCAGAACTCCCCCCCGCCAAACTCGATAGCGCTGCTCGCCCCCTATCGGAGCCCAAAATGAATGCCAAAAAGCGCATAGACGTTCCGCGTCTTGGCTTGGCGGCCCAGAGGCGATCGGGAAGAAAGATGTTTGGAAGGCTGTTCCTTACATATGCGCTAGCTCCAACGAGCGCCGGTGTGTTCATTCGGCTAATGATGATTGTGTCTGCGTGAACCGGCTCCTTTACGCGGCTGATTTCTTCATCATCAAAAACAACCTTGTTCTCAAGTGGTTCAAATATTCCACTTGTCACGGCGCTCGTCTTTAGCACACCAATTTCATTATTCATGGCAGGTCGGTCGCCAGAATTCACACTGACCCCAGCATCCAACCCGTTCACCATTTTAGAGAGCGGGACTCCCTCCCACTCCCCCGCCCGCTCAAACTCAGGGAAGCGGAGGCGGGGTTGGGTTTCGCCTTCCTGGGGGAAAAGCTGCTGCATCAGGCCCTTCTTGTGGCCCCTCAGCGCCTCGACCTTCCGCCCCTGCGCGGTAATCAGTGCGTCCACCGAGTCCAGGCAGTCGGCGATCTTTTGCTGTTCCTTGAGCGAGTTTGATCCGGCTGGGACCGGCACTGGCAATGCCATAAGATCGCTGTCGTTGATGCTTAGTGATCCATGGGCACGGGCACCAACTTCTATGAACTTGCGCAGCCACCGACCGTGCAAATTGCCTAGAAACAGATAATTGAGGTATTGGGGGGAAGGAGATTCGCCCTTGATGCGAAAACAAGTGAAGATGCTGTTCGGTACGGCGGCAAGCTTCTCACCCGCGTAGAGAGCAATAAAGCCTTCTGGATATTCCTTCGTCGCGCTCTTGTTGTAGGCGAAGTCATGCTTCTTGAGTAGTAGGTAATTCTTGTACGAGTCACCGGCAATTACACGTCCGAATTTTTCCATCTGGCTCACCAAGCCGACGCCGGATGTGATGCTCATCGGTATGCAAGTGTTATCTCGCACTTTCTCAGTACTGATTTTCGCCACCGAGGCCAGAGGCACAGTTGCCCATGGACCCTCATCCTGAANCTCGACAAAGCGGCGCTCGGGCTCTAATGCCGCCCCGCCGCTCGTCGCGGTGGGCGATGTCCCCTTACTGCTCATAAGCGCTCAGCCCCGAAATCTCGCGCCCACCGGCCCGCTTCAACAGCACCGGCACCAAATCGGCCATCAAATCCAATTCTTTCACCCGTCGCGCCTTCCAGTTCAGGCCAAGGGGTTCCATCAGGTCGGTCAGCGCTTCGCCGTCAAAGATCATGCGTTGCAGGATGGTGTCGACAAAGCCTTGCAGCGCCTCGGTGGGCAGCCCGTGCCTCCCTGCGATGTCGGCCAGTTCCGCCGCGTTCTTTTCCGCCTTGAAGCGGCTGTAACCGTCGCGGATGACCTTTTCGCTGAGGCCCTCGCCCGCCTTCAGGGTGGCGATATAGGCCGCGATATCCTCACGCTCGTCCATGAACTTGGCATCGGACTGGATCAGGCCGATCAGTTCCTCGCGGCTCATCTTCTGCTTGCCGGGACCTGCCTCGGAATAGCGGGCGATCAAACCCATGATGTAGTCATAATCGATGACGGCCGAGGCGAAGAGGACGAACTCGAAGTCCAACTGGTCGGCTTCGGGCGTCGGCTTGTCCGCCCCCTTACCAGCTTGCGCCCGCAGGCGCTGGGCGGTTTCCAGATAGGCGCCGCGAAAGCCCAGAAGGTTGTCGCGCGGCAGGATTTGTTCGATGGTGGCGGCGTTTTCAGGCGTCAAATCGGTGTATTGGTCCAACTGGGTCTTGAGCCGCTGGACCTCCTTGAAATGCTCGATGAAAGCCGCGCGGGCGGCATCACCCTTAAGATTAGGCACAGCGCCGGGGGCGCAGTCGAGGCCCTGCGACGTCATGAAGGCATCCAGTTTCTGGACGGCGGTTTCCAGCTTCTGAATCACCACGGGTGCCTTGTCCACCAGCCAAATTTCGCGAGCCTTTTCGGCGGCTGCCTCGCCGGAGAAAAGGGCGATGGCAGCATCGACCGCACCTTGCTGCTGGCGGAAATCAAGGATGTTGCCATAGGGCTTAGTGGCGTTCAGCACGCGGTTGGTGCGCGAGAAGGCCTGGATCAGGCCGTGATGCTTGAGGTTCTTATCGACATACAGGGTGTTCAGGAATTTGGAGTCAAAACCCGTCAGCAGCATGTCGACGACGATGGTGATGTCGATCTTGTGGTGCGGTTGATTGGGATAGGCTTTCCGCAGGTCAGCTTCTGGCCATTGCTGGTCTTTGATGCGCTTCTGCACGTCCTGATAATACAGGTCGAATTCGCCGATCTTGTGGTTTGTTCCGTAGTGGGCGTTATAGTCCGCCAGGATGGCCTTCAGGGCCTCCTTTTTCTTTTCCGGCTCGACCGCATTGTCCTCCTTCTCCTGCGGCAGATCTTCCTGAATCTGCTTCACGTCAGGATCGCCCTCGGCAGGCGGAGAGAAAACGCAGGCGATGTTCAGCGGCTGGAAGCTGGGGTCGGCGGCCTGCTTCTCGGCCTGCATGGTCTTGAACAGGGCGTGATATTCGATGGCGTCATTGATCGACGACGTGGCAAGCAGGGCATTGAACCGGCGCTGACCGGTGGCCGCATCATGCTTGGACAGGATCGCCTCGATGACCGCCCGCTTCGCCAGCGGCTCGCCCGGCTTGGGCAGGGTCTTGCCTTGCGGTTTGAAGTAATCGACATGGAAGCGAAGGACGTTTCCGTCCTCGATGGCGTGCGTGATCGTGTAGGTGTGAAGGCGCTTCTGGAAGAGGTCTTCCGTCGTCTTCATACTGGCCTGTGTGTCTTCGATTTTCTGCTGAGCGGCGTTCTGATCGAAGATGGGCGTGCCGGTGAAGCCGAAAAGCTGGGCGCGCGGAAAAAACTCCTTGATGGCCTTATGATTCTCGCCGAATTGCGACCGATGGCATTCGTCGAAGATAAAGGCGATGCGCTTGTCACGCAGGGGTTCCAGCAGCTCCTTGAAGCTCTTCTTGCCGTCCTTCTTGCGCTGCTTGTTGCGCTTGCTGTTTTCATCCAGCGCCAGGCCAAGTTTCTGGATCGTGCAGACGATGACCTTGTCGGCATGGTCGTCGGAGACAAGGCGCCGGACGAGGGAGGCGGTGTTGGTGTTTTCCTCGACACAACCTTCTTGGAACTTGTTGAACTCCTCACGTGTCTGCCGATCAAGGTCCTTGCGATCCACGACGAAGAGGCATTTTTCGATGCTGGGATTGTCCTTGAGCAGCGTTGACGCCTTGAAAGAGGTGAGCGTCTTGCCGCTGCCCGTTGTGTGCCAGATATAGCCGTTGCCGCAATCCTGGGCGATGGAATCGACAATCGCCTTCACCGCGTAGACCTGATACGGCCGCATCATCAAAAGCTTCTGCTCGCTTGCCACCAGAACCATGTAGCGGCTGATCGTCTGACCGAGGGTGCATTTGACGAGGAACATCTCGGCGAAGCTGGTGAGGTGAACAATCTTTTTGTTGTTTACATCGGCAAACTCGTAGACCGGCAGAAAGCGCTCCTCGGCATTGAAGGCGAAATGGCGCGCATTATTGTTCGCGAAATAAAACGTCCGATCACGGTTGCTGACGATGAAGAGCTGGAGAAAGCACAGGATCGTTTCCGTGTAGCCGTTCCCAGGGTCGTTTTTATATTCGACGATCTGCTCCATAGCACGACGCGGGCTTATGCCCAGGGTCTTCAGTTCAATCTGAACGACCGGCACGCCGTTGATCAGCAAAATGACGTCATAGCGATGGTGGCTGTTGGCCGTGTTGATGCGGAGCTGGTTGACCACCTCGAAGGAGTTCTTGCACCAGTCCCGGATATTGACCAGCGTATAATTCAGCGGCGTCCCATCGTCGCGGATGAAGTCATTGCGTTCGCGCAAGATGCGCGCGGCGGAAAATACATCCGACGTGACGATTTCAGCCAGAAGGCGTTTAAATTCGCCGTCGGTGAGAGTGACGCCATTCAGTTGCTCAAACTTCTTTCTGAAATTTTCTTCTAACGTGGCCCGGTCGCGGATATCTGGACGATAGTCGTACTTGAGGTCTCGCAGCTTTGCGATCAATTCCTCTTCAAGATCACGCTCGGCTGTATTCATTGTCATGGAAATATTCATTGCCTATGTGTGTCGATTTGGGAGAGCGGATTTGGTCAAGTCACATGCGACGCAGAGGAGTGACCATTAAAAGCCCATAGACGACGACTCTCGGTCAACCGTAAACAGCTCTATCCTTTTCCCGTTACCCCGCAAGCAAAGATCCGCGCTGACGCGTTCAATTCCAGGCCACCGTATACGCCGATTGCCATTACCGCAACGGCTGGCCGGTGATCTGCCTTCGGATACTCCTCCTTGGGCGGGGAGAAGCCTCGGCGATCTGCAAAACCAACCATACACACCCTCACTTGCTACGGATTCGTGGGTTTGAAAGGGGCGGCAGGAAACGGATTGAGAGGAGTGCTAAGATTCTTAGCATTTCAATGCACAGGTGTGATCGATTTTGTTACGTCACAGTTCCACGTGCCACCCCGCGTGCGACCTCGTGTGCCCAACGTGCCGCCTTGTGTGCCATCAGAGTGCCGCGCGTGCCGTCTACGTGCCATGCGTTCCCTCTCACGTGCGACCCCGCGTGCCGTTAAAAGTGCCAAGCGTGCCACCAGAGCGGCGCAGTAAGACCAGGTCACGTCCCGTCGAGTGGTGGGGGTGGCCGCCCATCCTTCATCCAAGGGGGATTCCCCAACGCTCAAAGGTAGGGATGTCAAAATCAGCGTTGGACGGCCTGTATTGCGCTCGCAGCAATTTGTGCCCTTCGGCAATGCAAGCCAGCAGATAGTCTTGCATGGAGAGGCCCATGGCATCCGCCACCGCCTTTGCCCGTTCATAGGCGGGACCCTCTTCACGAAAACTCAGGTCGATGCTCATTGGGGGGGGCCTTTCTTAAATTTTCTGCCGTCGGTGGTGACAAAACCCGAGTTCGGCTCCCCTTACTGAGCATTGCCCGAGGAAGAGGCGTCATTGCCACCATTGGCGAGGTTGACGAACATTTGGCCTAGTTTCCGGATGGCAGGAAGCTGTGGATTCCAATGCGTGACGCAATGGTGTTGGCCATTCACCAGGCCTTCAAAGGTCCAAACCTCACCATCCAATCCCTGGTGGGCTTCAGCTTTGTCCTGTTCCCATAGGCCCATCTTGGTGACCTGCTCACGCAATTGCGCCCATTCGTCGGGACTAATCTCATGGAACAGACTTCCCACGCGTGGCTCTGTGGAACGCCCCCCAAGGAAGCCGTTGAGCAGGAGGCGGCCATTGTAGTCCGCAATGCGGACCAGTGACGCTCCGGCAAAGGACGGCCGGCATGCGAAGGAATAGGCTTCACGGGCTTTCACATGAACCAATGCCTCGCCGGTTCCGGATGATCCAGTCACTTGGGCAACTGCGTTGCAGCGAACCCACTCGGCGAAGTCTCCCCGTTCAGGACGAGGCAAGAAACGTCCCCAACCGTCAGCATGCGGCCGGGTGTCCAGCAGGTGCACGCCATCCAGAAGTTGTGCGGCGCCATAAACGGCACGGATTTCGCCGATGGCTCCTCGCCACTTTGGCGCCTGTGCCTGCGCCAGCGAGGCCAAGATAATCGCTTCTTCAGGATTGCTATCTGGGGCTGCCGCCCGAATGGAAGCGATCACACCGCGTTCTTTCGCCGCCTTCAAGACAGCGGACAGTTTTAGCGCCGTCCCATCCTCGGTGATCACGGTAGCCGATTTTCCTGCGGCCAGAGCTTGTATCGCCGTGTTCAGCGTGCCGCGGCTCGTCCCATTCCAGAACGCCACCACCTCATCAGCTGCCTCGACGATCTGAAGATTGCGCATCGGACCTGCGGAGCGACCATGGCTGTCCCAGTCGGCGGTAAAGACAATGGAGCGGAGGTTTTGCCGGTGGGCGGCTTCCGCAGCCATGGTATCGACCCCCGGAGCCCCGCCGGAAATCACGGTATCGTCGCTGCTTCGCCCGGCAATGAAATCCTCGACCAGATCGGGACGGCTAAACCGGCGTGATCCGATGACAGCTATCTTCGTTGCCATGGCTTCGGCTTCCCATTTTTCTGCGTTCTGGCCTTCAGAACACTGGATCGACCGATAGTATGACCGCGCTTTGAGGCAATGGAAGGGCCAAGACTGTCCGCAGGAATTCGTGCCGCGTCGCGTGGGTTCGCCCAAGTGCTCTGCACTTACAGAGCACTTACGGAACGAGGCGCTGGCGGGAAGTCGTACGCTAAGCCATTGAAAAGAGTGGTGGGCCCGGCAGGACTCGAACCTGCAACCAGACCGTTATGAGCGGCCGGCTCTAACCATTGAGCTACAGGCCCCACCGAAGAAAAGCCCCCCACCCGCAGGACGGGTGGGGGGCTTTTTCAATAACCGAAAAGACCCTAGGTGTCGAGGAAGCTGCGCAGCTTGCGGCTTCGCGACGGGTGCTTGAGCTTCCGGAGCGCCTTGGCTTCGATCTGACGGATACGTTCGCGGGTGACGCTGAACTGCTGCCCCACTTCTTCCAGGGTGTGGTCGGTGTTCATGCCGATGCCGAAGCGCATGCGCAGCACACGTTCTTCACGCGGCGTCAGGCTGGACAGCACCCGGGTGGTGGTTTCGCGCAAGTTCGCCTGGATCGCGGCATCCAGCGGCAGGACGGCGTTCTTGTCCTCGATGAAGTCGCCCAGATGGCTGTCTTCCTCGTCGCCGATGGGGGTTTCCAAGGAAATGGGTTCCTTGGCGATCTTCAGCACCTTGCGCACCTTTTCCAGGGGCATGCTGAGCTTTTCCGCCAGTTCTTCCGGGGTCGGCTCGCGGCCGATCTCGTGCAGCATCTGGCGCGAGGTGCGGACCAGCTTGTTGATGGTCTCGATCATGTGCACCGGGATACGGATGGTGCGCGCCTGGTCGGCGATGGACCGGGTGATGGCCTGACGGATCCACCAGGTGGCGTAGGTCGAGAACTTGTAGCCGCGACGGTATTCGAACTTGTCCACCGCCTTCATCAGGCCGATGTTGCCTTCCTGGATCAGGTCCAGGAACTGCAG
>JGI26524J50256_1001527_pt1 | contig 18462 bp, 19 predicted proteins | sample ThiBio_inoc_plan_FD_50256 | JGI IMG/M metagenome (IMG submission 50256) | reverse complement strand
CAGCTCGACCTGTTCCGCGCCTTGCCGGGCGACATGGCGCCGCGCGACAGCCAGGACTTGATGGCCTTTCCGTTCTTCTCGCTGGCGAAGTCGCGGCGCACAGCGCCGATCGACTTCAGGGCAGCGAACGTCACGATTCGCGTGGAGGGCACGCAAGAGCATGGCATCGCCACGATTTGGGATGCCGACATCCTGATCTGGGCCGCCAGCCAGATCGTAGAAGCGCGCGATGCGGGCTTGCGCCCGTCGCGGCTGATGCAGGCCACGCCTTACGAGATCCTGCGCTTCATCGGGCGCGGCACCTCGCTGCGCGACTATCAGCGCCTCAAGGCCGCGCTGGATCGGCTGCAATCGACCACAGTGGCAACGTCCATCCGCGAGACCACGGGAAGGCGCCTGCACCGTTTCTCGTGGATCAACGAGTGGAAGGAACTGGCCGATGCTCGCGGTACACCGCTGGGCCTCGAACTGATCCTGCCGGACTGGTTCTTTGCTGGCGTCATGGATGCCGCCTTGGTGCTGACCATCGACCCGGCGTATTTCCGGCTGACGGGGGGCATCGAGCGATGGCTGTACCGGCTGGTGAGGAAGCACGGGGGCAAGCAGCCGGGCGGCTGGCAATTCGATTTCCAGCACCTGTACCGCAAATCCGGCAGCGTGGCGCGGTACTACGACTTCGCTGCCGACCTGCGCGCGCTGGTGGCGCGGCAAGCCTTGCCGGGTTACCAGTTGGGCATCGAGCATGTCTCGGGCATTTCCTCGCCACTGCTGACGTTCCGGCCCGTGCTGCAGACGGCACGGGGATAACTGCGGCAAAGCCTGTGGACGGACTCGTGCTATCAGGCAACAGAGGTATCGTGCTATCAGGCAACAAATCCTCGTGCTATCAGGCAACAAAATCGGCTGCAAAGCCAATAACGGCGCCGGTTTCGGTCTCTCTTAACTTTCCTAACTTAGATTCTCTAACTTTTAGTAGGAAAGCGCCGCTGCGGTGGACAACCACCACGCGGCCACAAACGCAGCAGCAAACGCCCAGCTTTCCAGCTTGGAGGGCCGCGCCATGATCGTCGCTTTGCTCAACCAGAAAGGTGGCGTGGGCAAGACCACACTCGCCACCCACATCGCCGGAGAGCTGGCGATGCGCGGGCAATCGGTCATCCTGCTGGATGCCGATCCGCAAGGCTCCGCGCTGGACTGGACGCAGCGCCGAAGCCAGCAAGGCTTGCCAAGGTTGTTCAGCGCCGTGGGCCTGGCACGCGAAACCCTGCATCAGGAAGCCTCAGAATTCGCCAGACGGGCCGATCACGTCGTCATTGATGGGCCGCCCAGGATCGCCGCTTTGGCGCGCTCCGCGTTGCTGGCGGCCGAGCGCGTGCTTATCCCCGTACAGCCCAGTCCCTACGACCTCTGGGCTAGCGCCGAGATGGTGGCGCTGATTCGGGAGGCGCAGGTGTTCCGGCCGCAGCTAGCAGCAGCCTTCGTCATCAACCGGCGCGTCAGCACCACGGTGATCGGACGCGAAGCACGCGGTGCGCTGGCCGAGCAGCCGCTTCCTGCACTGCGCTCGGAAGTGCGCCAGCGCATCGTGTTCGCCGACAGCGTGGCCGCCGGCCGGGTCGCACGCGAGACGGCGCCGGACAGCGCCGCCGCGCGCGAGATCGCCGCGCTGGTGGATGAGCTGCTGCGGTGGCCGTCATGACAGCGAAGCCCGCATCCAACAGCAAACGCTCTGGCAAGCGCGTTGGCATCGGCGCGCGTCCGCCTGCGAATCCGCACGTCGAGGCGTGGATTCGCCAAGGCAGCGCCGAAGACCTCCAGAAAGGCGATCTCTATACCGCTCGCCTGACCCTCGACATCACGCCCGCCATGCGCTCGCGCATCAAGGTATCGGCCTTCACGCAGGGCGTGACGGTGGCCGACCTGCTGCGAGCACTGCTGGAGAGGGAGTTTCCAGAACACCGCAGGGAGAACACACCATGAACGCATCCGCTGCGCCTGCCGCTGACGCGGCCACGGCTGCACTGTCGCCGTCGCTCGCTGCGCTCACTGGTCGGCCTGCCGCAACGCCGCTGACGCGGGTTTCGCTGGCCTTCCTTGAGCACTGCTTCAAGCTCTATCTGCGCTTTGGCGAACCGGCGCGCACTCTTCGGTACGACCGCTGGCGGAGCGTCGCCGTATTCGTGCCCGACGCCATGTTCTGCCGCATCCGCTGGCAGTCCAACGATTACGGCACGATCCGCTGGCAACTCATGGTGATGCAGGCTTGTACGCCCTTGGATGCGGCGCAGCGCATTCCCGGCGTGCAGCCCGGCGCACGCCTGTTGCTGCACGCCGAGGGCGACAGCGCGGTGCGCGCCGTGCTGGAGCGCATCGACGCCATCGAGGCGCTGAGCATCGCGCCCGCTGCCGCTTCGCCTGCGTATTGGCGCACGCTGGGCAACCGGCTCGCGGCACGCTTGCCGCTACCCGACTACAGCGCCGAGCGGCACGCCGCCTGGCTGGCCGGGAGGGCGTTGCCATGACGGCTCATTCCACCGCCGTACATTCCGCCGAAGCCGCGTCGCATCCTCGCTCGCGCCTGCGCGCTCGCCTGGTGCTGGCTGCGCTGTCCGCCTGCGGCCTCGCTGCGCTGGCCTGGGCGTCCTTTGGACTGCCGAAGCCGCGCCTGATCTACAACCCGTCCGACAGTGTTCCGGTCGGCTGGTATCGCGTCGATCCATCCAGCAACCGGACCGACTCGCTGCCACGTCCGTTGTCCGTAGGCAGCATCGTGCTGGTTCCGCTCCCGGCCGAGGCTGCCACTCTGGCTGCGCAGCGTGGCTACCTGCCGACGCGCGTTCCGCTGCTCAAGCGCGTGGGCGCGATCGCGCCGCAGGAGGTGTGCATCGCTGGCAGCAGCGTTCGCATCGACGGCGTGCCTTCGGCCGCCGTGCTGCGGGCCGACCGCCTGGGTCGGCCGCTGCCATCCTGGCGCCAATGCCGGCGGCTTCATCCCGGCGAACTGTTCCTGCTCAGCAGGACCAATCCGGCGTCGTTCGACAGCCGCTATTTCGGCCCGGTCAGCGCATCCGCCGTGATCGGCATTGCGCGTCCGGTCTGGCTGGAGTCTTGCCCATGATGGCCGCCGATTCACTGCACGCAGACGTGCATTGCATCGTGCCATCAGGCGTGTCCATCCGGTGGCTGCTGCCGTGTCGTCGCGCGTGCAGTGCAAATGCGTTCGCATTGCACTTCGCGCTGCCTACGGCGCAGCCGTCCACTGTGCAGGCGTCTTGCCTTGAACGCGCCCGGCCTGCGGCCCTGGCCGCGTTCGCCGGTGGGCTGGCTGCCAGCAGCGCAGCGCCACCCGGCCGCCATTGCCGGGAGCGCAAGCGGGAGGCAAAGGCGGAAGGCAAGATTGAAGGATGCGGCACCACGGTGCACGCCAAGCCAGTCTGCACGTGGGTTTGTGGCGGCACGCGCCTAAGGGCGGCTTCGTGCCGCGAGCAGCCCCAATGCCTTGCGGGCATTGGGAATACCGTGTGCCGCATCCGCTCAGGCGCGATGGGCTTGTTTGGAGTTTCGCCATGAGCAAACGTCAAGCCCTCGATGGAGATGACTGTTTCCGCGTGCGGCCCGGCAAGCCCCGACAGCGCGGCGACACCTTCATCGCGCAGGTACTGCGCCAGACCAGCAAGGCAGCAGGCGCTACCGGAGGTCGTCGCAAAGCTGGCGGCAAAACCACCGGCAAGGCTCCCGGCTCACGCCTGGGACGCGGCCACACGGCGGCGCGCTTCACCGGCCAGTCGCTGACCGCCCATTCGCGCAGGGCCACGGTCAAGGTACGGCTGGTGTATTTGCAGCAGGCCAGCGGCCGATCCACTGTTCAGCACCTGCGCTACATCGAGCGCGAAGGTGTGGATCGCCAGGGTGGACAGGGCCGGGCCTATGGGGCCATCACTGACGAGGGGGACACGGCAGCTTTCGAGGAACGTGGCCGGGGCGACCGCCACCAGTTCCGCTTCATCGTCGCCCCCGAGGATGCGGAGCAGCTCGAAGACCTGCGCACCTACACCCGCCACCTGATGGCCCGCATGGAAGCCGACCTGGGCACCCAGCTGGATTGGGTAGCGGTCGATCACTGGAATACCGACAACCCGCACACCCATGTGGTGCTGCGCGGCAAGGATGACACCGGCAAGGATCTCATCATCTCGCAGGAGTACATCACCCGCGGCATGCGCGAACGGGCGATGGAGCTGGCCACCGAATGGCTCGGGCCGCGCACCGAGCTGGAGATCCAACGCACCCTGGCCCGCGAGGTGGAGCAGGAGCGCTGGACTTCCCTGGATCGCACCTTGCAGCGCGAAGCGATGGATGGTTTGGTGAAGATCGAACGCTTCAACGAGGCCAAGCTGCAACGACAACGCCTGCTGCTGGTCGGGCGCCTGCAGCGCTTGCAGCGCATGGGCCTGGCGACCGAAACCCAGCCCGGCACCTGGGCCGTCCATGCCGAGGCGGAACCCACCCTGCGGGCCATGGGCGAGCGCGGCGACATCATCCGCACCATGCAGCGCGCGATGGTTGGCAAACAGCGCGATCTGGCTGTGTTCCAGCCTGGGGAGGATGGTCGAACCATCATCGGCCGGGTGGTGGGCAAGGGACTGGTCGACGAGCTGTACGACCGGGGCTATCTGGTGGTCGATGGCATTGATAGCAAGGCCCACTATGTGGCATTGCCGCCCAGGACGGAGATGGAGCAATACCCTACGGGCGCGGTGGTCGAGGTCAAGGGTTCTGCAGACGTGCGTACGGCGGACAAGACCATCGCAACGCTGGCGATCGATGGTCTGTACCGCACCGACCATCATCTGGCCGTGGCACAGTGCCAGGCCGTGCCTGGCCGCGATCCGCACGAAGTCGTGGCGGCCCATGTCCGCCGCCTCGAAGCCTTGCGCCGCACCGGCATCGTGGAGCGGGTGGCCGAAGGACTGTGGAAGGTGCCCGGTGACCTGCCCGAGCGTGGGCGCCAGTACGACACGCAGCGTCTGGGCGGTGTGGCCGTGGAGCTGAAATCGCACCTGCCCATCGAGCGGCAGGCGCGCGTGATCGGCGTCACCTGGCTCGACCAGCAGTTGATCAGAGGCAGCAAGGGGCATGGCAACTTGGGCTTTGGCAGCGAGGTCAAGGATGCGCTGCAGAAGCGGGCCGACTTCCTGGCCGAACAGGGGCTGGCCGAGCGACGCGGGCAGCGCGTGATCCTGGCGCGCAACCTACTGGGCACGCTGCGCAATCGAGAACTGACGCAGGTCGTGAAAGACATTGCCGCCGAAACTGGCCTGGAGCATCGGGCTGTGACCGACGGGCAGCGTGTGGCTGGCATCTACCGACGCTCCGTCATGCTCGCCAGTGGTCGCTACGCGATGCTCGATGACGGTATGGGGTTCAGCCTAGTGCCGTGGAAACCGGTTATCGAGCCGCGACTGGGGCAATCGCTCTCCGCGGTGTTGCGCGGAAGCACGGTGTCGTGGGAGTTTGGCCGGCAGCGTGGACTTTCGGTTGGTTGAAAAATGAAAAGTTGGGTGAAAGTAGAACTGCGGAGATGGTTCTTGGTCCTCCGAAGCTCATTCATCCGATCCTATTGAGGTCTGGGTTAGCCAATCACGAGGGGACATTCCTACCTTGGCTGCGAATGCGCGCGATAGTGCCGAAGGGTTTGCATATCCGAGTTCTTCCGCGAGAGCCTTGATGGGTTGGCCTTCACGCAATCGGCTCTGAGCCAGGGCCATGCGCCAGTCGTTCAAATAGTCAGCAGGAGTCTGACCCACCACCTCGCGAAAGCTGTTGGAAAACGCCGTCCGCGACATACCAGCGCGTTCGGCCATGCGCTCCACCGACCAAGGCTCACCCGGTGCGTCATGCATGGCAACAAGAGCACGAGCCAAACGCGGGTCCGACATCCCAGTGATGAAGCCGGGGTGCACACCCGCTTCCAGCGGATGGTCAAGTAACCAACGCATGAGCTGGATCACAACGACCTCGAAGATACGATCAGCCAGCAACCGCTGGCCGCAGCGCACTCGGTCGGTCTCAGCGAACAGCAATTCAAGCGCCAGATCCAAACCCGAAACGCGCGCGAGCGGCAACGCGATCAAGGAGGGGAGTGCCCGCGCGAGAGGGTTGTATGAGCCCCCATCGAAGCTCAGTCGCGCACAGGTGAAGTCAGAGCCCTCGATGGGGGGGTTGTGGAATCGATGAGTGAAGGGTCGCGGATACAGAAGCAATGTAGGCTCGTCGAAGTGCATCGACTCGGGTACATCGCGCCCGCCCGGGTGGCTCACCTTCAGCAGGCCACGACGCAACACGTGCAGATAACCATATCCCTCGCAAGCGTCGAAGTGGTTGAGCCCGCACAGTGCGCCAGAGTGATGCAACTGCGCCTGCACGCGAAACCGTTCGAGGATGCCCGAGAGGCGATCAATAGGAGGGTAGACCTTCATCTGAATGTATTGGTATGTTTGAAACACGAATTGATCCAAATCATACATTCATCCCGCCCATACTTCCCATTCCAAACCACTTCCGCCGAAAGGGCAGATCATGAAATCACTGAAGTTCTCTCCTCTACTTGCCTTGCTACTGTCGGGCTTCGTTGGCACTTCATCCGCACACGACGCGCACAGCGGCGGCATTGCCAGCAAGTCAATCAAGGCCGTCAAGGCGCCTTTCGATATCGTCCACACCAAAATTTCCACCGATGGTGACGTCGCCGTCTTCCATATGGCTGTTTCCGGCAAGGCTGGTGCCAACCGCCCAGCAAAATCCGGAAAACTCGCTGGCAGCTCGGTGTTTTCGTATGTCTGGGCTACCAGCCTTGATCCATCCGTGATCGGGTTCGAGCCGAAGGCCGGCATCCTGGCTTTCGCCGTGACTTCCCATCCCGACTTCGACGACACGCCATTGTTCGACGAGAACGGTGATGGCAAGCTGAACAACGATGGTGACGTCTGGCACTCGCACTGGGTGGTCTTGCAACCCGACGCGGTCTGCGGAAAAGATGCATTGAAAGTTGTAGACATCCCCGAAGGCACCAAACCCCGTTTGCCCAAGACTTGGCCGGGCCTTCCCATCCTGATCGACAGCCCGGGCTGGAGTCCAACATTCAAGGGCAAAACCGTCGAAGTGCGCGTGCCGTTCGACGACATCGGCATTGTCGAATCTGGCGCTTTCGACGGCGTGACCGCCGCATTGCGCGTAAACGCCAGCGTGCACAACCCGCTGCTTTGCGTTGCAAACGTCTTCAAGGTCGCATCGGGCGACCTGTCGCTACCCGGCAAGGTCAACAAGTAACAAGTATCTACCCAACTTCCTCTTTTCACTTCAACCTGACATTCTTAAGGAAATCGATATGTCTCGCGTAAACATTCAAACTCAACACATCCCCGCAGCAAGCCAGCCTCAGATCGATCAGATCCAGCAAGCATTTGGGGCTACACCAAACATGTTTAAGGCAGTGGCTAACTCGCCTGTTGCATTGCAAAGCATGTGGACAGCCTTCGGCGCATTGGGCAAGGGGACTCTGGGTGCCAAGCTCGGCGAGCAGATTGCCGTGGCCATCGCTAACCGCAACCGCTGTGAATACTGCTTGGCAGCCCATACCGTGCTTGGTCAGAAGGCAGGTGCGTCGTCTGCCGAGATGTCAGCCGCCCAGACCGGCCAATCCAGTGACGCCAGGACCGCTACAGCACTGGCTTTCGTCCTAAAGGTGGTCGAGCAGCGTGCGCAGATCACGGATTCTGACGTCGTAAGCCTGCGGGAGGCTGACTTCGGCGACGAGCAGATCGTTGAGCTCATGGCGCATGTCGCCCTGAACCTCTTTACCAATTACATCAACGTCGCCTTGGATATTCCGGTCGATTTTCCCAAGGTCTCACTGAAGTGAGTCGGAGTGAGTCTCGACCAGCAACGGTGAGGCTCACTCACATACGAGGCGCTAACACCATGCCCTACGAGATCGAAGCCAGCGATTGGTTAAACACCGATAAGCCACTTAGTCTGTCATCTCTACGCGGGCGCGTCGTGGTGGTCACCGTCTTTCAGATGCTCTGCCCAAGCTGCGCTCAATACAGTCTGCCGCAAGCTCGCGATCTGCACGCGGCCCTGGCGCGTGAAGATCTGGCTGTCGTTGGAATGCACAGCGTATTCGAGCACCATCAAGTGATGACAGCAGCTGCATTGCGCGTGTTCTCGAGCGAGTATCGGCTGCTGTTTCCAATTGCCATTGACCGCCACCAGGAAGATTCATCTGTGCCGGTGACTATGCGGAAATGGGGGCTACATGGAACTCCGACATTGATGGTTTTTGGCCGTGAGGGAGAACTCGCGCTCAAGCACTTCGGACATCTCGACGATCTGCGATTAGGCGCTCTGCTGGGGGAACTTATCGCAAGTCGCCCAGCTGAGACTACAAGCGGAGAATGCATTGGTAAACGATGACATTGAACCTCTAGCTTCATACATTTGACTCATTAACCCTTAGAAGGACTACTCCATGAAGATTGCCATTTTTGACACTCATGTTCTCCGGCCTGATGGCCGCGAAATGCACTTCGACATCCTCGTGCGAGACCAGGAACCTGACAAGGCGACCAGTGTTGTACTTGCTCATGGCCGTCGCTACCTGGAAGCCAAGGGGGTACCAATCGCTAGCCTGTGCGCGCAGGAATGTCGCTTCTGCCATACCGAATTTGCCACATCGCCCATTGAGGCCGAGATCAATCATCTAGGCTTTGCCATCATCGAATTGCAGAACTGTGATTGACACCAATCCCAATATGACAGCCGTTGAAAGTTCTGGATGTCGATACCGAGGATGCGCACGATCGACCGGTCGTGCCACCGGGGGGAACGTGCGCAATCATTATTGAACCTTGTGCTCACATTTCGTCAGCTTACGGTGTGAATCCGCTGGGCTAAGCACATTGCGTAGAACACGCGCAAATGTCTGTGCCGTAGCCTCATCTATAGTCGAAATCGTGATACGCATTCCATGCGCGGGCGTTTGCACGCCGAAGGCCTCGCCACCGCGCACGAGCCAGCCATTGCGCGCCATCGCAAGTACGGCTGACTGGCTGTTCTCATGCAACGGAACCCACAGATTCAAACCATCGGCGGGAGTGGTGACGGCGATGCCTTGTGCTGCCAAAGTCAGGGTCAAAATTTCCCGACAGCGCGCATAGTTTTCACGGGCTTGGGCGATTTGCTTGGAAACTTCGGTTGAGGACAGACATCCGCCGACAGCATCCTGCAAGAGATGGCTAACCCAGTTCATCCCGGGTGCCAAGCGTAATCGTAGCCGCTGAGAGGTCTCTTCGTCGCTGGCGACGAAAGCCAGTCGTAGGTCTGGTCCGAACACTTTCGAAACAGAGCGGATCAGCGCCCAACGGTGTGCAGTGGGCGGAATCACGTCATGGTATTCCGTGATTGCTAGCAACCAGAAGTGGTCATCAACGATGACCACCACGTGTGGATGCTGCGCTAGGACCGAACGCAGTTTGCGCGCACGTGTCTCGCTCAAGCTGCTGCCGGTTGGGTTGTGTGCGCGCGGTGTAATGATAACGGCCTGCGCACCTTGTGCCAAAGCGCTTTCTAAAGCTTCAACCCGCATCCCCTGAGCATCGACGGCAACGCCCACAGCTTGAAACCCTGCGATGCGCAGCGTATTGACAGTGCTGACGAAGCAAGGATCCTCCACGGCCACCTTGTCACCTGCAACGAGATACCCTGCCAAAAGGCGCTCGACCGCATCCACTGAGCCATGCGTCAGGTTCATCGCAAAGTGCCTGGGACAGACCCCAATCAGCCATTGACGTACCGAAGTTTCAAGCTCGGTATCCACCGGGGGCTCACCATAGAGACGCGTGCGATACGGCCTGCTCGCCAAAATCGCTCCAATGTCGGGGAGCCAGTGCGTGTTTGGGTTGCCGCTTCCCAAATCAACCAGTGGCGAACCTGGAAGTGAGCCTTCTTGTTCACCCGGCCTCAGCTGCTCGCGGATAACCGTACCCAACCTTCCTTTCGTTACCGCAACTCCAGCCGTCACCAGGCGCTTATAGGCCAGTGACACCGTATTTCGATTAACGCCCAACGTGACGGCGAGGTCGCGCACTGTGGGCAACTCTTGGCCTGGCATCAATCCACCCGTTTGAGTTAGCGCACGAATGCTGTCGAATATCTCTCCTGATGTTTTTCCAAAGATTCTCATTTTGACCTAGGACGTGTTAAAGTTTGGCCTAGGACAATATTGTATCAATCATCTCGCGGCCGCACTAACTTGAGTATGGACTCGCAGGTTGCATGACGTCGAGGCTTACGCAGTGAATGCTGACATCTCCTTGGAAACACCCACTTTGCACGATCAGCATGGCCGATGGCCGCAGGCTGAATCGGTAGAGGACTTCCGTCGAAACCTAGCCGTGATCCACGCTCGCATGGAGGCGACCTGCCTACGTGTTGGTCGCGATCCCGCGTCCGTGCGGCTGCTACCAGTCAGCAAGACCAAACCCGAGGTCAGCCTGCGTCTAGCGCACGCAGCAGGCTGTCGAATGCTGGGTGAAAACAAACCGCAGGAAGCCTACCGTAAATGGGAGGCCATGCAGGATCTGGCCGACCTGCATTGGTCGGTCATCGGCCACCTGCAAACCAACAAGGCCAAGCTGGTGGCGCGCTTCGCCAGCGAGTTCCAGGCACTGGACAACCTGCGCGTGGCCGAGGCGCTGGAGCGTCGCCTACAAGCCGAAGGCCGCGCTCTGGATGTGTTCGTGCAGGTCAACACCTCGGGCGAGGCCAGTAAGTACGGGCTGTCGCCCGAGGACGTTCCGGCCTTCATCCAGGCGCTACCGGCATTTACGGCGCTGCGCGTGCGCGGGTTGATGACGCTGGCGCTGTTCTCCAGCGAGGCGGAGCGAGTGCGCCAGTGTTTCATCCTGCTGCGCACCTTGCGCAACCAGTTGCGGCAAAGCGCGCCTGCAAGCATCGGGCTGGACGAGCTTTCCATGGGCATGTCCGGCGACTTCGAGATCGCCATCGAGGAAGGAGCCACCGTGGTGCGCGTCGGCCAGGCCATCTTCGGTGCCCGCCCTTTGCCAGACAGCCACTACTGGCCCGGCGAACTCAGCACAGAGGAGGCACAACCATGAAAACCGCCATGGCCATCCGCCATCTGGAATTTGAAGACCTCGGAACGCTGGATGCGCTACTCACGGCGCGCGGTTATTCCCTACGCTACCTGGATGCGGCCACGGACGACTTGCATACCGTGGATACGACATCAGCCGATCTGCTGGTGGTGCTGGGCGGTCCGATTGGCGCCTTCGATGACGCCATTTATCCCTTCATCCGCGATGAACTGACGGTGATTCTTCAGCGTTTAAAAAGCCAGCGCCCGCTGTTGGGGATCTGCCTGGGCGCGCAACTAATCGCCCGTGCGCTCGGTGCCGGTGTCGCTAGCATGGGCGTCAAGGAAATCGGTTTTGCGCCACTGTCGCTGACCCCGGAGGGCGAGGCGTCACCGCTGGCGATGCTGGACAAGGTGCCGGTGCTGCACTGGCACGGCGACCGCTTTGACATCCCCGACGGAGCCACGCGGCTGGCGGGAACGCAAACCTGCACCAATCAGGCTTTCAGTATGGGCCGCCATGTGCTGGCGCTTCAATGCCATCTTGAAGCGGACCCCCACCAGATTGAGCGCTGGTTGGTTGGCCATGCCTGCGAACTGGCGCAGGCTGGCATCGACCCGCGCGCATTACGCACCGACGCACAAGCCTTGCAATCCAGCTTGCCGCTGGCGGCACGGGCGGCCTTTACCGCCTGGCTGGACGAGATTGAGGCGGCCTGTCCAAGGGAGGCCCCATGATTGAAACCCTATCCTCTACGGTATCTCGACCGCTATCGCTGGAGGTGGTTTCGGTGCAATCGCAGGTGGTCTATGGCCGCGTCGGCAACAACGTCGCGGTTCCCACCTTGGAATCACTTGGCCTGTCGGTGGCTGCCGTGCCGACTGTCGTGTTCAGCAACACGCCACACTACCCAACGATGCACGGCGGTGCGTTGCCCGTCGAATGGTTCGAGGGCTACTTGCAGGACTTGTCGGCACGCGACGCGCTGCACGCACTGCGCGCCGTCCTGGTTGGCTACCTAGGCAATCCGGGGCAAGCCAAGGTGCTGGCCCGCTGGACGCAGGCCTTGCTGGCCGAGCGCGCGGGCTTGCGCGTGGTAATCGACCCTGTGATGGGCGATGACGATCACGGCATCTATGTCGATACCGGCATGGCCGCCGCCTACCGCCAGCTTTTGCTGCCGCTGGCCCATGGACTGACGCCAAACGGGTTTGAGCTGGCGCACCTGACAGGCCTCCCGGTCGATGATATGGAGAGTGTCGTTGCAGCCGCACACACCTTGCTGACAGGTCGCACCCAATGGGTCGCGGTGACCAGTGCGGCGCCGGAGACCTGTGCGGACGGAGAAATGCAGGTCGCCTTTGTCACACGCGAGCAAACGCACGTCATCACGCATGCACGCATCGACGCCGTGCCCAAAGGAACCGGCGATCTATTCAGCGCCGCATTGACGGGGCATTGGCTCAACGGTGCCACCTTGCCCGAAGCCATTGCCAGGGCTTGCCAAATGATCGTGCAGGCGCTGCGCCACACCCAAAACGCGCAATGCGCCGAACTGCTGCTGCCGACCCGCGTGGGTAACTCCCAGGCCAACAGCCAGACCCACGCCCGCGACCTGGTGCGTATCCGCCAGGCCTTTTCCGAATCTCATTGGAGTCACCGTTCATGCAACACACCACTTCCCACCTGATGCGGGCTTATGCTCGCCAACCCGTCTCTTTCGCACGCGGCAGCGGCGCGCGTCTGTGGGACGAGAACGGCGTGGAATACCTGGATGCCATCGCGGGTGTCGCCGTCACCAGCCTGGGCCATGCCCATCCGGAGATCGCCGCCGTCATAGCCGAGCAGGCCGGGTTGCTGCTGCACACGTCCAACGTGTTTCGTATCGACTGGCAGGAAAAACTGGGCGAAAGCTTGTGCGCGTTGGCGGGTATGCAGCGTGTCTTCTTCTGCAACTCTGGCGCCGAGGCCAACGAAACCGCGCTCAAGCTCGCGCGCCTGCATGGACATCGTAGGCAGGTGGCGCAGCCCCAGATCCTCGTGATGGAGAACGGCTTTCATGGCCGCACCCTGGCCACACTATCGGCCACCGGCAATCCGGCGAAGCATCAAGGTTTTGAACCGCTGATGCCTGGTTTCCTGCGGGTTCCCTACGACGACATCGAAGCGGTGCGCATTGCGGCAGACCAATCGCCCGGCATCGTTGCGGTGCTGATCGAGCCTATACAGGGGGAAGGCGGCATACGCGTCGCCAGTGCCCGCTACTTGCGGGAACTGCGTACTTTGTGCGACGAGCGTGACTGGCTGCTGATGATCGACGAGATCCAGGCTGGCATGGGGCGTACCGGTGCATGGTTTGGGCACCAGCACGCGGGCATCACGCCCGATGTCATGACTTTAGCGAAGGCGCTAGGTAACGGCCTTCCCATCGGCGCCTGTCTAGCGCGGGGTGAGGCGGCCGACCTGTTCTCGCCCGGCCAGCACGGCTCGACCTTTGGCGGCAACCCGTTGGCCTGCCGCGTGGGCTGCACCGTGCTCGAGATCATGGCGCGGGACGACATTCCGCACCGGGCCGCCATTCTGGGAGCCCGCCTGCTCACAGGCTTGCAAAAGGCACTGGGCAAGCACCCGAATGTGCTTGCGATCCGGGGCCAGGGCCTGATGGCAGGCATCGAACTGGACAGGAGTTGCAAGGAGCTGGTCGGGCGGGCATTGGAGGAGCAGCGCCTGCTGATCACGGTAACACGCGACACCACCATCCGCTTGCTGCCGCCCCTGATCTGCGACGAAGCGCAGATTGACGACATCGTGGCACGTGTCGCCCGCTTGCTGTCCTCCGTCCCTGCGCGCAATCCTGCGGAGCCTGAACTCAACGATCTCGTCCATAGAACACCCCACCATGCATAACGCATCCCTCGCCCTTGTAGACTTCGACCCCGAACTGGCGCACGCCCTACAGAACGAAGAGCGCCGCCAGGAGGATCATGTCGAGCTGATCGCCTCCGAGAACTACGCCAGCCCGTTGGTGATGGCCATCCAGAAATCGGTGTTCACCAACAAATACGCCGAGGGCTATCCCGGCAAACGCTACTACAGTGGCTGCGAGAACGTGGACGTCGCCGAACGCCTGGCCATCGAGCGGGTCAAGGCGCTGTTCGACTGCGACTACGCCAACGTTCAGCCCCACGCCGGTGCCCAGGCCAACGCGGCGGTGTTCCTGGCGCTGGCCAACCCCGGCGATACCGTGATGGGCATGAACCTGGCCCAGGGCGGCCATCTGACCCACGGTAATCCGTCCAACTTTTCAGGGCGCCATTACAAGATCGTGCCCTATGGTCTTGACCCCGAGACGGGCCTGATCAACTACGACGAGATGGAGCGCATCGCGCTGGAAACCCGCCCGAAGATGCTGATCGGCGGTTTCTCGGCCTATTCGCGCCACAAGGACTGGGCGCGTATGCGCACCATCGCCGACAAGGTGGGCGCGATCTTCTGGGTGGATATGGCGCATGTGGCCGGCTTGGTAGCGGCGGGCGAATACCCCGATCCACTGCCGCATGCCCATGTGGTCACCAGCACCACGCACAAGACCTTGCGCGGCCCGCGCGGCGGCATCATCCTGTCCAAGGGGCAGGATGATGACTTCTACAAGAAGCTCAATTCCGCCGTGTTCCCCGGCATCCAGGGCGGCCCGCTGATGCACGTGATCGCCGCCAAGGCCATTGCATTCAAGGAAGCGCTGCGACCCGAGTTCAAGACGTACCAGCAACAGGTCGTGACCAACGCACGTGCCATGGCGGCCACGCTCCAGCAGCGCGGCTACAAGATCGTTTCTGGTGGTACCGACAACCACCTGATGCTGATCGACCTGTCCGCCAAGCCATACACCGGCAAGGACGCGGACGCCGCGCTCAGTGACGCCTACATCACCACGAACAAGAACTCGGTGCCCAACGACCCGCGCTCGCCTTTCGTAACTTCAGGCGTGCGTATTGGCACACCAGCCGTGACCACGCGGGGCTTTGGCGTGGCCGAGTGCGAGCAACTGGCCGGCTGGATGTGTGACGTGTTGGATGGCCTGGAGGGAGGCCCACTCGGTCCGGTAACTGCGCGCGTTCGGGAACAGGTGGTGGCGCTGTGTCGCCTTCACCCCGTGTATCAGTAGCTCTTTCCATGGAGCTTCGACACCTGCGCTGCTTCCTAGCTGTTGCCGAAGAACTCCACTTCGCCCGTGCGGCCGAAAAGCTGCATATGGAGCAATCACCGCTGTCGCGGGCCATCAAGGAGCTGGAAGAAGAACTGGGGGAAGTGCTGTTTGCCCGTACCACGCGCAGCACGCGATTGACCCGTGCGGGCAAACTGTTCTATGCACATGTGCCACGCGTCTTTGCCGCGTTGCAGCAGGCCCGCGACAGCGTGAAAGCTGCTGCAAACGGATTTCACGGCCAGTTGCGTATTGCCTTGTCTGACGGCATCTCGCCGTCGCGCTTGCCGAGTTTGTTGGCGTTGTGCCGGCAGGAAGAACCCGAGATCGAGACACGATTGTTCGAGGTACCACTAACGCAGCACATCAAGGGGCTGCATGACGATCTTTACGACGTTGGATTCGCTCAGTCGGATGAGGTCGGCGATGGCCTTGTCGCGATTCCTGTTTGGAGCGATCCCCTCATGGTCGCCGTACCGGCTCGGCATCCGCTGCTCAAGCACAAACGTATTCCTCTGGAAGAACTGCTACGCTATCCGCTCGCACTATCCGATCCGCTGGCTTGCGAAGGCCATGCCAAGCATATCGAGCGCGTGCTGCGTCAGGTCAACACAGAACCACTGATTGCCGAACGAGTGGCTTCGTGCGACATGATGATGGTGCTGGTATCGGCGGGACTCGCCTTAGGATTGACCAGCAAGATACACATCACGACCAGCCGGGAAACAGGCGTAGTAGCGCGTCCACTAGCCGGGAGCACGCACATGATCACAACCTATCTGCTGCATCCGGCGGGAGATGTTTCGGAGGTGCTGGCTCGGTTTATCGAACGAGCGCAAGCCATCGAGCCATCCGAAGGCGACAGGCCCGTGCCGGGCGATCACCCCAATACATCGTCGGAGCCTAAGCCATGAAGAGAACCATTCCATTTGTGTTGGTCGCGGTACTTTCTGCCTGTAGTCGATCCGAATCTCCTCCGCAGACCAACATCCCGACAGTCGAAGAATTGGCCGCTGATCCCCAGCGACTCAAAGAGCTGCGCCAGCAGTGCAAGACCGATCGCCCCATACTGGGTGACGTGTTGTGCAACCGGGTGGCCGAAGCCACAAGTCGCCGTTTCTTTGGTGACGGTAAGGTGCCTCACACATCACCGAAGGAGCCGCCCAAGTTCTGATCGTCTGCTGCCTACAACGAATCCCGGTTTTCTTTCTCAACACGCCGCAACGCGCCCGCGCTTGCGGCTTTTTTTCGTGCTCTGCTCCTGCGCGAATTCTTGTTTTCTTCTCGACCTTTCTGCTGATAACGGTCTTTGACCGGCACTGACCCGGCACCGATCCTGATGCCAGCGGCACGTCGTTGTGCCGTGAATGGAGGCAGGTCATGCAAGGGACGAACGTGCTGTTCGGTCAGATCGCCGTGGTGTTCGGCATCGTGATCGCTGGCGTATGGAGCGCCACACAATGGACAGCCGCCGCCCTGGGTTATCAGCTACGCTTGGGCTCGCCTTGGTTCGATTTCCTCGGCACGCCGATCTACCACCCTTGGCGGCTGTTCGAATGGTGGTTCTTCTTCGATGCCTATGCGCCGCGCATCTTCGACACGGGCGGAGCCATTGCGGGCGGCAGCGGCCTGGTGGCCGTGGTGGTTGCCATCGGCATGTCGATCTGGCGTTCGCGCCAATCCAAGCTGATTACGACCTACGGCTCTGCGCGCTGGGCCGACGCCAGCGACATTCGCAAGGCGGGTCTGACCCAGCCCGCTGGGGTATTTCTTGGTCGGCATGGTGATGAGTACCTGCGCCACGAAGGGCCAGAACATGTCCTGACCTTCGCGCCCACGCGCTCGGGCAAGGGCGTGGGCCTGGTGGTACCGACCTTGTTGAGCTGGCCCGCGTCCGCTGTCGTTCATGACATCAAGGGCGAGAACTGGCAGATCACTGCAGGTTGGCGTAGTCGTTTCAGCCACTGCCTGCTGTTCAACCCGACCGATGCCAAGTCGGCAGCGTACAACCCGTTGCTGGAGGTGCGGCGCGGTGCGCACGAAGTGCGCGACGTGCAGAACATCGCGGACATTCTGGTCGATCCCGAAGGTGCGTTGGAAAAGCGTAATCACTGGGAGAAGACTTCGCACGCGCTGCTGGTGGGGGCGATCCTGCACGTGCTCTATGCGAGTAAGGACAAGACGCTGCGCGGTGTCGCCAACTTCCTCAGTGATCCGGCTTGCCCCTTCGAGCTGACGCTGCACCGGATGATGACCACGCCGCATCTTGGCGATGGCCCGCATCCCGTGGTGGCCTCCGCTGCACGCGAAGTGCTCAACAAAAGCGACAACGAACGTTCGGGCGTTCTGTCCACGGCTATGTCGTTCCTCGGCCTGTACCGCGATCCCACGGTGGCGGAAGTCACCTCGCGCTGCGACTGGCGCATTGCGGACCTGATTTCTGCCGAGCATCCGGTATCGCTTTACCTCGTGGTGCCGCCTTCGGACATCAGCCGCACCAAGCCACTGATCCGATTGATCCTCAACCAGATCGGGCGGCGCCTCACCGAATCACTCGATGGCTCCGACGGCACCGCCCGCCGCCACAAGCTGCTGCTGATGCTCGATGAGTTCCCCGCACTCGGACGCCTGGACTTCTTCGAGACGGCCCTTGCCTTCATGGCGGGCTACGGCATCCGCAGCTTCCTTATCGCGCAGTCGCTCAACCAGATCGACAAGGCGTATGGGCAGAACCATTCTATTCTGGACAACTGCCATGTGCGAGTGACCTTCGCCACCAACGACGAACGCACAGCCAAACGGATCTCCGAAACCCTGGGCACAGCCACTGAACTGAAATCCCAGCGCAATTACGCGGGCCATCGGCTCGCGCCGTGGCTGGGCCACCTGATGGTGTCGCGCCAGGAAACGGCCCGGCCGCTGCTCACGCCCGGCGAGGTGATGCAGCTACCGCCCGATGAGGCGGTGGTGATGGTCTCCAGCCTCGCACCGATCAAAGCCAAGAAGCTGCGCTACTACGCAGACAGCAATTTCAAGCACCGCGTGCTGCCACCGCCTGTGCTCGCGGTTGGTCGCTATGCCGACGTGCCACCGGCCCGTGCC
>JGI26524J50256_1001481_pt1 | contig 18954 bp, 17 predicted proteins | sample ThiBio_inoc_plan_FD_50256 | JGI IMG/M metagenome (IMG submission 50256) | reverse complement strand
GGTATCGACCCGGATTTCACACCAGGGACGTTCGAATCATTCTCCGATGACATCAAACAGTATCTGCAACGTCGTCACCCTCTCCAGTTAGCCGTGATTCGGCCCTTGACTACGGAGTCGGACTGATGACGATCGTTTGTTGGGATGGCGTGTCGTTAGCGGCAGATCGTCAACGCACCAAACGCGATGCTGCTGGGGAGCGTCGGGTGATAAGTCTGGAAGCCACCAAAATCCTTCACCTCAAAGGTTCGAAGGCTCGGTTCGCTAGCGAACCGATCTATGCGCTAGGACGCGCAGGGAACGTTGGGGTGACGAAGCGGTTGATAGAGGCAGTGTCCCACGGTAAGGACCTCGCAAAGCCCTCAGACGCTCTTCAGAAGCGTCTGAGGGACTATGTCGGATCTAAAGAGTCCCGTGGATCGTTACTCTTACTCTCAGAAACACATACTTTCGTTGTCCGTTTCAGTACCGCTCGTGGAATCCACCACCGCGTTTTCGACCGCCGTACACCAGTAGCGATTGGTCAAGGTAGTCTCACCGCCACTTGGATGTTAGTCGCTTTGAGGTTACCCGCGGAGTTGGCTGTCTACGGTATGCACCTCTACACTCCTGCAGTAGGAGGTGGGGTGTTGGTGGCTAAAGGAACTAAACTACGTTCGGTAGACTGGGATCAACCTTTCTCTTTCACGACCATAAGTCCTCAGGCGATTGCTGCCAAAGCTTTCCGACTCAATGTCTTTCAACACTTGGAGCAATGTCTTGAGTGATAGATCCCTTCCTAATCCCTGGTTTGACATCACCCAGTACAGTCCCGAGGAACTCTCCGCTATTCTGCAAGCGGCAGGGTCATTTATTCTCCATTACCAGGCCGGAGAGGCAAAAGGTGGCTCGGTGTCCTGGGAAGACCTCGACGGCGTCTATCAGTACCTCGTGGAAAAAGTCCCTCGACTGAAAGAAGCAATGCCGCCGTTCTGACAGCATAAAACCCCTCCCCTTTGACAGGGAGGGGTGGGGTCCCAAGGGGTAGCTATCCTTGGATCGGGTCAGACAGCGGTAAGAAGAGAGAAGAGAGATTTCACCGCTGTCTATCCAGATAGCCTGCAAGACTACTGTCTTGCTCAAAAGATAACGCTCTGACGAAAACGGAACAACATAAACCAGAGGGTACCCTTGCGGGTACCCTCTGGAAACGTATGTCGTTTTTTCTTTTGCCTTACGGCATGGTGTTGCCTGAGGTAGCGACCTTCCGTAGCTGTTCAGTATATCCGTTCATCGAATCCCGCACGTACGGGTCGATCTCCGAGGTGAAGGCATTCTGGAGATTGGGGTTCATGCCATTCAAAGACATGGCCGTCAGGCGGCTCTGTGCGAAGGCTGTTACGCGAAGGCCGACCTGCGTCAGGGCGGTGAACTCCACGCTGTAGTCCTGNGACTCGCCACCTTGAGTCAGGTCACGACGACCTGTGTTCTCAGCTACCTGGTTGTTCGGACGCATGTTCGTGCACAGCCAAGCCTTACCGTTGGTCACCTTGGTGAACGTCGGGTCAGGCTCAAAGAACAACATCGTGGCACCCGTGTAATCAGGGAGCAGATCCGACGGGCGACGACCCGTGGCGATAATACCCGGGGCCTTGCTGGTCGGATCCATCATCAACATCTGCACCCAGCCGTCCAGGAACGCACGGACCGGAGCACCATACTTCTCGGTCCACACAAAAGTGGGAGTCGAGCGAGCACGGGTGACGTTGGAGATATCCTGCTGCATCTCGCCAGCACCGCCGACGGGGTTCTCAACGTGTTCCACCGTCAGCGTGGACTGCAGGCCTTCAATGGACTTGATGTGCAGTTCGACCAGGCTCTTCAGAGTCTGTTCCCAGACTTCCGGATTCGCCAGGTCCCGGAAACCGCGNGGTGCGCGGACCAGCTGACAGATGATGTTACGCCGCACGTAGGCGGAGTTGGCTTCGATGCCAGAAAAGTCCGTGACCGGACCATTCTGGCCGCCGATCTGGAGATTCACCATCGGTGCTTCGGAGTACTGGCCGTAAGCCTGACCTCCAAGGATGGTGTTCTGCAAACGCGTGTTACTCATGGTTTAGTTCCTCGAGAAACGTGGAGTGGGTAATGGGCCAGAGAAGCGGCTTACGCCGTCAACTCCAGATCGCTCGAGCGATGGGCCACGACGGTATACGTTCCAACCGTCCGCATGGACTCGCCATACATGTGGATGTCCGTCCGCCAGCTATATCCACGCTGCTCGTCGGCCGCCGTGAAATATGTATCCGGCTGCACCGTCACGCGGCCGTCATACCGACCTTCCACCCGATCGGAGATCAGCTGGTTGGACCGCATGATGAACTGCGCTTTCGTCATCTTACCGCTGATGCCCACGAGATCGCGGTAGACGCGCTGCGCCACCTTCTCGAGGTCCACGGCAATGGCCATGTTGAAGAAGCTGTTGAGTACCGAGGTGTCGTCGTCGTAGACCGTCTGGATCGCCGGCCAGAACACCGAACGCATATCGTAGTTCTGCGCCCACACCAAACCGTTTTTCCAGTCGTTGATACGCGCTGAGACACTCTTCAGCGTGATGTTCGAGTTCTTGAACAGCGTGAGCTGGTTATTCGATGGCATGTCAAACGCCGCAGCGGCGTTCCAAATACCCGTACCCGCACCCATGTAATCCGCTGCCTTGGAAGCGAATTCCAGAGTGAACGGCAGGTGCTTGTAGNTACCTACACCCTTGTACTTGCTGTTCAAGAGTTCACCGGCGTGACCGATCACCAGCGCACGACAAACCATCGTGCCGTTGATCTCGGACTCCGGATACAGGCGTGCGGCATTCTTCAGAGAGATCGCGATTGAGCTCTCCTGACTACCGGAGTTCAGCGGCTGCGAAGCGTCCTGGGTCGAGAGAATCACCGCGACGTCTTTACGGAAGCCCAACGGAGAGAGCAGTGCCAGCTTGGTGTCCAGCGAGAAGCCCGAGTCGTAGTAGAACGAGAACGGATACTTGGCATCGTCCACCAGGTCAAACGAGGAGGTGTCGTAGTTCGACATCACATTCGCCACCAGGGTGTCGAATGTCTCGAAGTTCATGGTGCCATCTGAACCACCCGTAGCCCACACAGCCGTGGAGTCGGAGAAACGAATACCGCCGTTAGCCGGACCTTCCAGCTCAAAGCTGTAGTAAGGCACGCCAAACTCATCAGTACCGTTCACCAGATTCACGACATGGAGCCACTCCGACGTAGCGTCCATCGTGGCTTCATGGAGCAAGCCCAGAGGAGCTTCCAGACCACCCACCAACGTCAGAATCGTTTCCAGATTGTCCTGGTAGACCTTGACGCGGCCAAACGGCCCGTAAACCGGTGTTACACCCTGACTGTCAGTGTCCTGGTACGATGCAAGGAACTGATCGTCCAGCGCGATCTCGGTATCGGTGACCGGATCGACCGCGCCGGTCTTAAAGGTGAAATCAATCGACTGATCTCCGGACAGCGTCTCGGTAACGTTCACGGTGGACGAAGCATCCGTACGGCTGACTAGTGCCAAACGATAAATGTAAGACTTCACCGCTGAAATTAAATCCGTGTTCACGGGGGCGGAAGACAGCGACGTGGGTGCCGTCAGACGCACACCCAGGTTGTTACCATAAGCGCCGAAGAAATTGGCTTCAAATTCAAGAATCGGATAGCTGGTTGACTGCGCTTCGGACGCACTGGTGAGTGAACCGGCCTTGGAGGCCACTTCACCGAACGGATCACCTGCACCGGCACCCAGGTCGTTCAGTACCCACTTGGCACGAGTACCAGCGATCTTGGCGTTGGCGCCAACCACTGCAATCTTGTTGCCGTCCTGGTCCAGCTGATAACTGCCGTCCGGGTTACGCTGATACTGCTGAATCTGGTCTTCCACGATATCTAGCGACAACAGAATACGTGACTTCGGACCGGCGTCGAGAGGCAGGACACGCTGCACGAAACAGGCGTTACCCTTACCGTTGACAATGCTGGTCAATTCGCTTTGGTGATTATAGTAGCCATAACGTGGATTCAGCGTCTTGGCACCATAAAGGGTCTGGAACCCGCCGCCGACAGCAAGCGTCGGCTCGAGTGGACCCTTCTCTGCAAAAAGGAAAACGTGGGGGAGGTGAGTGGGAACTTGCTCCGCCTCACGCACGGGCGCGCGACGGCTCACATCTTTGATACCCTGAAGAATCAGGTTTGGAGCAGCGCTAGTGATGTTGCTCATGGAAAAAGCTCCTTGAAACTGGGCCAGTTTTGGTTGTCTGCAACGACGACTTTCCGGAACGCGACTCCGGAAAATGACCGCCTTGCCGATGCAGACGGTGCAGTCTTATGCTATAGAAGCGGAGTGATGTCGCGCATCATGGTGTTCTACCTATGCGCCTGTCGCATCATAGTTATTACTCACGCGTCCCCTGTTGGAAAAAACACCACCTTTTACACCCCGTAGGAGTGCAAGATGTTTCTCACCCCATACCAGACAACGGCTTGTTCTCCTTACGATACGAAAAGTATCCGTGCCGCATTACAGCGCAGTTTTGTTCATGGCGACCTAAAACTCGCAAAGACCTTGAAGGATACCACGGTCAAAGGGGTCTATGTCCTCCCCCCATACGTTAAAGATATTTCTCCCTTCACGATGCCATTGGACGTAGAAACGCCGGAAGGTGTTTTGATNGCTTTGGATACGCGTGGAGTGACCAAGTCCGTGGGTGACGGCGAGCAATTTAAAATCGTGGCTCCTAGCGAATACGAAGGGGCGGTGCTACGCGGCGCTTTAACGCGGGCATGGATTGCAGGTGGCGCGAATGACATGCGGCGTTGGAACGATATCGCCGCGCGGGTATTCCTACGTCTTCTGACGGAGACACTGGTTCGCCGGTTAAATCTCTCCCCAGCCGAACAACAAGCGGTGTATGTCACCACGGGTTTGTTCTACTATTCCAATTTTGCCAACTACGACGATGTCACTAGCGGTGGTTTCTTGACCGGTAGTGAACGCGAGCTTGTGGTCGTAGGTACAGCACGGTTGACAAAAATCAGTCCTCAGACGGTCTCCGATCTCTTGGGTACCCAGGTACCGGTGATCAAGGGCCTAGACGGTTACTGCGACGCTTTGCGTCAGATCGTCAAGAGTCCGCGTTTGGAGAAGGTCGACGCTGCTTTTGTGATCACATTAATGGGTGGGTATTGGTACGGTGGTAACGCACGTCTTGTGATGGCGGTAGCACTGGAGTATCCTCCGGTTTGGTACGCATTGATGTATCAGGCACTGAACGATCGCAGTTATCACGGGTCACAACTGGCTAAAATGGCGAACGTTGAAGACCGTCAAAACGCGGGTGTAAAGTTCAGTCGAGACGTCCTCTCTTATTTGGAGCTGCTAGGTGATGAATGATTTCCTGGTAGACCACGCCATTCGAAACGTGTGGTGTAACCCCAAACAAGACTTACAGGTGATCTATAAGCCGCAGCGTATTTCACCACTGCGTGGGGTACGTACCAGCTTTAACCACCAATGGTCTACCATCCGGCTCCCGACGACGACGACGGACGTTTATCACATCTTCCAGATCGGTCAATACGCCCCTTATCTCTTGGGTTTGGGTGCTGGATTGGAGCAATGGACGGCANTCAACACATTGATGGAGTCGCAGAAACTCCTCGCTCAGCTCTATACCGCTGATGGTCGACAGTTCAGNCGGGGTGAGTCCTTTATCCTCGTCACGTCCAATAAAGACGTCTTGATCGCAATGCGAGAACAACGCCGTATTGCTGATCTGCGTAGTGTAGACATCTTCGTTCGTTTATATTCCAACGCGTACTTCAGTTCCGATCGCGCACAAAGTACGACCAACGGTATCCTCTGTCGAAGCACTAAAGTCACCAGTGCTGAACAAGCGCTCGATTTTCAACGGGACTTTTTAGACGCGCGAGACCACAAACCCGGAGCGACTTGGCTCTTTGTCAATGGTCTTCAAAAAGACGATTACCGTCCCTCCGATGTCGTTGTGGGCGATTACGTTGAGTACGTGAACGATAGTTCCGTCAAAGCCGTCAAGACGTTTGCGATTGCAAACCTGGACACCTTCGATTCCGTGCTGGATTTGAAACGAAAGTTTCTGCTCCATTATTCGGGCGATCAAGTGGATGGGATTGGAATTGATTACCGCGACGACATCGACGTCTACTTGACCAAGGTGAAATCGAACGGTCGTTTCAGTGGCGTGTATTATCACAAAAACAACACGGACGCGTTACGTCAAGTCACCCATCGTGACTACGCTGTGGTGGTGGACTACATCACCGCTTACCAGCAAGCCCAATCAGCGGCGGGATGGGGATCAATTCAGGACCTGACGTTAACACTTTATATCCGACGCTCGGGTTACCAACGACCGTTGGTGTTTGAGGACCATCGCATTCAGGAACTCTATAAGTTGTCTGAGACCGACCGTTATCGCGCTTTAGTGGGTTTAGATTCCACTGTCACGAGCTGGCGAGCGGAGGAGCTAGAGAATTCTGACTATGTCAAGGTGATGGACGCTCGACAGCGTTATATCACCAACGACTTAGTGAGGGATGCTTACGGTTACAACGCCATGGCCAAACTTATTGGGGACACTCCTCAGTATGTAGGAAACGACGCTGGGCGTCCCGTGGTGAAACTTCCCTACGGTCTTTGGTCGAACTCCACGGCTTTCGAATATGATGCTAATGGGGTGTTAATCAACAGTTACGTCCATACGGCTGGTGCTGAATACACCCCGTTCAACGCCAATGGCGTGTTGGTCGAGACTTTGGTGGGGCGAGGTGGTAAGAAACTGGATATGGTTTTCCAGAAGCAAGACACCCCTATCGACCCTGCCTTCAGTTATCGTTATTACGTGACGATGATCGACCACGGTGTTCCGTTACAAGACAAGTGGGTTGATGTCACCGGCGATGCCACGAAATACGAGATTGTGGATGGGAAAGTACATTGGCTGGTGGATTTCGCCAGTCACGTCGTGTGCGTAAAGTCCGATCAGTACTTCTTGAACTACTCGCTTTCACTCACTCCGACGAACGGCCTTGTGCGTTTCTCTGTTAGCGCTACCACAACGTGGGTGGATCAGACTCAAGACAGCGTTCTGATAATCCCTCCAGGGAAACTCGATCTGTGGTTAAACAATCGAGCGTTGATTGAAAACCTTGACTACTTCGTGCAGTGGCCAGAAATCGTCTTGACCAACAAGGCGTATTTGAATCCCCTGAATAAACAAACGTTAGTGGTACGTGCTACGGGGTTCTGCCAGAGCGACTTAACACGGGAACCGGTTAAAGAGGTTGGTTTCGTGCGGTGGGGGAAACTCTCTCGCAACAGTCGTTATGACTTGCGTGATGACCGAGTCATTCGTCTGGTGGCCGACGGTCGGGTGTTCCATCGTGATCAAGCCCATTTCGTAGAAAACGATCCTTCAGTGTGGATGGATGCCATTCCTAACGGCGCGCCTTACCTGTTGGACGATCTGGTGGTTCCTTTACGCCAAGTCGTGGATGGCGACACATATACGTTGAGAGATCACTCGCAGGCTATTGACCAAGTCATTTCTGATTACTTAACACTGAAGCTTCCCGAGGACGTACCTGAAACACCCGATCCGATCGAAGACCTGTACGCAATCTACAGTCCCTTTACGGCAGCGATCATGTACGATCTGGTGAACGGGGTACTCTCTACCGAAGGTTTCCGGGGACAGTACTCGGATCTTGACGTCAAGAACTACCTGACGTCCTACGAATGGTTACTGGTTTACGAGCCCACACGACACGCTGTGGACCTCACACACGTTGCCGTACATCCTCACGATCGAACCACTGTGGTGGAGTTGGATGCGTATCAGTATTTCCTACTCAACCGAGCCATCAAGGTCTTCCTGGAAGACAAGGTGGACATTACGCGCTTCGTGCGCATCAAGGATTCGTACATCTAATCCACGTCCGTAGGGAGGAGCTGTACAGCTCCTCCCTACCCTTTTCTTAGGAAGTCTCTCATGCCAAATAGTGTTTTACCGCCCACGGTAATCGTGGACCCCAATCGTGGGTATCGCGAATGGCATATCCGTGAAATCTTTGATCCTGGTAATGCCTCGTCCACCGGACAGTACGTACCGAACGTTGANGATTCGGTACGTGATTGGACACAAGGCGTCTTACGAGTCGTGTCGGTGGATTACACCACCGGTATTTCGATCCTTCAGAAATGGATTGAACCGGCTGACCCCAATCAAGTCGACGATAACGACATTCTCTTAGGTGCCGGTCCGGGAGATCAGTCAGAGTCTTACCGTCTTTTCCTTGACCAATCCGTGTTTCCACACACGTTGTCATTCAACGACCGCTTGCACTTCTACGGTACAACCGTTCAATCGGTCAAAGTCTTTCTTGGGACGGATATCTCTGAACACGGCACGGTGATCTCCCAGTACTACGATTCAGCCGGTAATCTCCTGGGGGAGAACATTCCCGTGGAGACCGTGGCAGTGCTTCAGAACGGCGTCGTGTTACCCGGCGAAGCCAGCGCCTCGTACAACCAAGCTGTAAAGACCCCACGTGTGGGTCACACGACACAAAACCTTCCCGACGGTGAGGTTGTCACGGCAGTCGCATACGACTCCGTTGGCGGAGCGACGTCCACGGCTAAGCTACTGATCAAGAACTCAGCTTTCATTCGTCAGACGGACGCTTCGTTGAAATATGTGGCAGATATTTCACTGGAAACACCCTTCTTGTTGTCTTCCGATCCGCACACGATCGAATACCCAATCAACATGCCGGTGGATAACTTGAACTTGATGGGTGTGGTATCGTATTCCGATGGTACGAAACTGCGTATGCCCGTAGACGGTACGAAGTTTACGATCGCGGGGTTGCGTAACTACGTGGCCACGATCCAAGGACAGAGTGTGGACCTGATGCTCTCTTATCAGCTCTCACCGTACGAGTCCGCTTATCTCGACCCCACGGGTCCTTCTGGCGCCATCGCAGTAGCCTACAAGGCACGTACACGGGAATCTGATGGGGCGTATTCAGTCAAGCTTTACGCTTATCCGACGTGGGTGGATCAGCTTAACGGATACCGTCTGGAGTACTTCCTGTACACGATGGACCGTAAGCAGGTATACCGGGTGACGAACCAAGTGACACTGGCTAGTAACTCCGCGCCGTTCGATCCGTTGTCCTACGGTATTAAACAACGCATTAACGTCGGTGTGAATATGCCGGAAGTTGATCCGTTGTTCACCGCTTGGCGTCACACCCAACCCTTCGAGATCACGTTGATTCGTCCGGGTAATCAAAACACGGGTGATAACTGGACTGTTGGTTTTACCGCAGGTCAGAATCCGGCGTACGGTCTGAACGTCAAAGCACTGTCAACCTTCATTGATGTGGGTAACAGCAAGTTGGATATTTCTTGCGGTTGCAACACGTTGGAAGAATGGCTCAATACCGTGTATTATCCAACGCAGCCCTTGTTTGACTCGCGTTCGGAACAAGCACCGTTAGAGCCAAACTTCTTCGTAGTAGCTTCGGAGAACAACCGCGTGGAACTCCCCATTACGTCGTGGAATACCGTGATCAATGTGGAGCGCGCGCCAGCTGAAGGTAAGCTCGTGTATATCGAGTTCCTGCGTAAGATGTCCGATAACGACCTCCAGCTCGCGGTGGCGGGTTTGATCACCCACCAACAGTCCGGAGTTTAACGCCATACACCCCCTGTGAGCCCGAAAGCTCACAGGGGGTGTATGCTGTCAGTGCCATTCTGAGATACCGGAATCTCTTCGCCCGAAAATGGTGTTGTTGAAACTGTTATCTAACGGACGATACCCGGAAGTGGTGCTACTACGCGGTTGGGAGGACGTCATGCGTCGAGACTTTTCTCGTGTGTTGCGCGCTTGTGCAATCGCCGCGTCGATGGTCTGCACGCCGCTTTGTTCTCCATCCATCACTAGACGTCCAGAGAGCGCCCTCAGACGTCCTTCAAGCTTTGCTAGTACCCACGTATCGGATTCACCCTGCAAACGCTCTAGGAGCTCGTCTACCTCGTCTAAGAGACGGTTTTGTTCGAAGCGACGATACTGCTCTTCCGGAGACTCTTCTTTTTCCTGGAAAGCGGTAATGGCACACATTACGCGATTGACGTCAATGCCATAGTGGGAAAGGTTTCGTCCATGGACGAGTAACCAGTGAGCCAAAACCCAACTGATCACGTGATCATCATGTCCAGAAGCGGTATGGTCAATGCGGTCGTTCTTGACAACCAGACCTCGGATCTCTGAGGAAAGTCGTTCGCTATGGACAACCCCAGCGGCGTTCTTTGCCGCGTTCTGCAGGACCGTACCGTAAAGTAATTGACGGTTGTCACCGTTGGTCTTAAAACCAAAGGAGCCCTTACGGGTATCGTAGAATTCTTCGGTACGTAACTGGAGGGGACGTTGGAGTTCTTGGAAACGCTCTTTGTCAGAACCCGCTTCATCGACAATGGAATTGAAGATGCGTTTGAAGGGATCAAATCCTGCAGCGATTAGCTGGAGAATCAAATAATCCACGATCATCCCACCCGTAGACTTACGTTCGGGGATCAGAGTGATGTTCGGATACCGAATCAGCACTTCACCCAGATAATGGGAGAATCGAATAAGATTAGTTTCGTTGTACGTACCTGTGGCCACAACCGAAAGATCCTCTACGTCCAATACCACCAACGCAATGGTATCCCGACCCACCGCTTCGGACGTATCTAGACCAGCGACGTATTTTCCTTCCGCCATTCGTTGAGCGACTTCGTGTTTGGGAATAAACCAGTTCAACGCATAGTTCTGCGGGGAGAACTCTATCCAGTCGGGCGTCTTGACGGATTTACCGATACGGTCATTGAGTTCTTGAGACAGCGGAGAACGCAAGCTACCTGACGTCCAACGATTCAAGAAGTCACGTTCGACCATGTCCGGCGTCGCGCCAGTCACGTTCGAGATCGCTTCCATCAACCATTCGTCTGTTTTTCCCAGTTGTTTGTAGGACAACGTGATGTTGAACAACGCACGTTTAATCCCCTTACGTCCAGGGATACCTGCACAATTGTTCAACACTCGTTCGCGAAGCTCCTGTTCGTCTTTACTGTCAAACGCTAACCGTTCATCCCACACCGCTCCTCCGAAGATTAAGTCGTACATGAACTTACCTTCACGGGTATCGAGTTTACCTGGCGTGGTGGTGAAGATATTGCCGTAAGGGCGTCCGGTNTCTCGTGCNTCATTACGNGCNGCAGTACCTGCTGCCAAAGCGGCTGGTAAGATCACGTTGATATACGAGGTGAAGGGACCCTCGTCAGAGTGGAGGGCGGGAGACGTCGAACCACGGCCAACCTTGTTAGCACCTTCTTCGGAGTTTTGACCTACCGCTGTACTCAAGGTGTTGTTACGGAGTTTGTAGGTCATCTCCATCTGGTTATCGGCGTCGTCTTGACTCAGACTCACTAGGTACGGNGGNAAGAGATTTCGAATACGTTTCAACCGTTCGATATTCTTTCGTCTCAGGTCATTGTCCTTNGTGATCATTGTCACGGTTGTGTTATCAGCGGACATGTACAAGACGTTCGTGTGGAGACAATCCGTACTGACCGACTTACCCGTCTGACGCGGTTGAATTAACGCCGCATCAATGTGGTTAAAGAACGACCAAAACAGACCGATGTTTCCACGGTTGGCTTCCAGCGGTCGTGGATTAGGGCCAGATTGCGGAGGTACACGTACCACTTCTCGAAAGAAATACCAGGGATTCACGCAGCATTCGTACGCAATAGCAATCTTCTGCTGTTGGGTAAGGTTGGTGGCGTAGGGGTCCAGTCCTTGGAGGTCAGGATTAAACAACGCTAAATGAAAGACGTTGTTCTCTACCCCCATTGAATGGTAAAGTTGAGCTAAACGAACAAACGTTTTGTTTGATGTTTTGAAATCTGCGATAGCGTAAGGGACTTTTTGCCAGTCCGACTTAAACAAAATCATGAAAGCCTCCTGAGACGCTGTGGTACGACGGCATAGCGCCTAGGGGATGGGTNANNGGCGAGAGGTGTCGTGTCATAGGATTCGACAGCATAAACACTGGAGCCTGTTGTTAGGCTCCAGTGTTAGCTCGTTAACCAGCCAGTGGGCCTGGAGCGGACGTAAGGGTTTTCAACTCCTCGATGCGAGCTCGTGCGTCTTTTCGAATGACGTCGTATGCTGCGTAGTCGATGGCTTTGTTCTTGTCCAACGTCAGGAGGTGTTTGACCACCGTCGGTCGTTTACGAATCGACGCTTTGACCATCCACCCCGTCACTTGTTGATTCTTACGCCACGGATACCAATTTCGCCGAGTGAGTTCCACGGGCCAGAGGGTTATCTGGATCCTGCGGTATCCGGCCAATTGGATGTTGGGGAGAAAACGCACGACTGAGGTGGGGTCCCCGACCACCACACGCGCCGTATACGGACCTTCCTTCAGAAAACGGAACATCACATCTCGCATTTGATGGTAGGGTAAAACGGACCCATCCTATCCAGAAACGCATGCAGGGCATAGACGTGCGGATACCGCGTGTGTTTCAGTAAACCATTGCAAAGCATGGGATAGATCTGGGGCTCAAATAACTGTGGGTTTAAACCTTCTCGGACGGACGCCGGTGCAAACGCCAAGACGTGATAAACCGAATGGGTCGTTGTAGGGAGCCACCAGCGTTTGTAACGCGTTTCGTAGGTGATCTGCGTCACCGTGACACCCAAAGCCACAGCATCATCAGCAAGCGAAGGACGTAAAGTGATNTGCTGCCAGGTTTTCTCACCAGTGTGATGGTGTGTCTCACGTTCACCCACCACCCAGTCAAAGAACTCTCCAAGGGACTCAAAGAAACCAATCATCCGTAAAGTCCCTTAACCTTGGTAGTATTTCATCGTCAGCGCCCGCGCCACGATGTACATTTGAACACCCGTCCGCACGGCCGCAATCACCGAAGCGTTCTTGGTCTTCACTGCCCCCTTGACGACCTGTTCTGCTAAATCCTTGGTTTTCAGAAGTTCCGGATTGGACATTCGTGAAGCCATATACAACGCACGCAGTTTCGCTAACAGCGGCATTAGTCCACCACCAGCGTTGTAAAGCGCCCGATCGGACGTGATCGTGGCGAAGGCAAACAAAAGTGTTTCGTCCACGAGTTCCGTGATAAACTCGTGTTTAGGTACCAAACGATTCTTGGACATCCACGCAAGCGTCTCGACCAAAAGCTTCGGATTCATCGTGTGCATGGCGTCAGCGATGACGTCCACGAGTTCGTCGCGGATAAACGATTTTTCGTCATCCATGATTTCGTGGATGTATCGAATGTACGGCGTGAACTGTTTGGTTTGATCTTGGACGATCACCGACCCATCCACTTCCCGTACTGACTTAGTCGTGTGGATTTTGATACCCTTGTCATGAAGGTCATGGAAGATCTTACCGATCGACTTCATGAGCTCTTTGAGCCGGTTTTGAATATCCTGAACAGCCGCGATCACACCCTGGTCGCTGTTCATCAGGGTTAGGGCTTTGTAGTGCACGCTACGCGTGGAGACCATGTCTTCGGCACGGCGCTCGAGTAGATCATGCCAGCTCTTGGACGTCTTGATTAGGAACTTACGTGACATCGCAGCCAACGTCGCTTGTGCCAAACCCTCGTCGGCGGGGTAAGGATACCACCGGTAGAGTAAGCTACCGAGGAGCTTGTACTCCATGATCTGCATTGCAAGCTTCGCTCCTTCGGCCTTGAGCTTCGGAGGTAAGTTGGAAGTAAAGATCCGATGGATAGCCCAGATACACGAAAGGTTGAAGACGTCGTTAGCACGAATCCAGGTCTGGTCATGCGGTAGGCGCTTAATGCCTTCCTCAACGTAGAGGTCGTCGATATCGAGTACTTCAGCAAACCACCGATTCTGGTCGGTGGTGCGAAAGCGCATCGGGTGAACACCCGTGAGCTGACCACCGAAGAACGCAATATGTTCTTCACTGCGGTTGACGATGAACTGCTCGAACTCTCGCAGTCGCTGGACGAACTTAGCGTCCGCGACGAAATCCGGTGCAGAATCGTCGAAGATAGATTTGAAGGTTTCCACGGAAGAGACTCCGGTGGCTAAGGGAAGGGCTATAGGATCAGGAAACCTTCCGAACCTTCGATTCATAACCTCCCCGTCAGTGAGTAGTTTTGTACTCACCTCCACTCCTCCGTCAGTCTGAAATGGGCTGTTTGTGGGTTTTCTAGTCTTGTGTAAAAAACTAAATATTTGACTAGAATCCTACGGCAGAATTTTTATAAAGTACCCGTAAGGGTACTATTACTTTAAGCTTGACAAGTGGGTTTTTGAGAGAGGGTCGTAAAACGACCCGACCGAAAGAAAAATCCAAACAAAAAATGACTAAAAGACCCACCCTCNNGAGGGTGGGTCTTTGTGCAGTTTACCCGATTGGAGTTTTAGAAATACGGAAGATGGAGTAGGAAGTGATGGAAGAGTAGTTTACGACGAAGTACGGTTTAGGACCTCCCTTCGTCGTAATGGTTTTCTCCTATCCACTCAATGGATCTACGAACGTTCTCACTCTGAAACACGTTAAGCGGTCGCGCCGCAGGTTAAGAAATAGCCTAAGACGTCGCACCAGAGCCGTAGAGAGGCGCGCAGGGTCTAAGAGTCACCGTCTTATCCTTGAACCTTACGAAGCGCGTAGAGGGCTTTATAGAGGGTTTCAAGATCGACAAAAATGTGAAGGTAAGTTGAATTTTCAACGGAAGACACTACCTACCTTATGATCCTTAACCACCGTTTGGAGCACCGATGAAGACGGCAGTGACTACGACGCCCACCCCTTCGGTGGTCGTGATCGCAGGGCGTTCGACCGAAGCGCGTTTGGCTGCGCTGACTGTCCGCCCGAAAATGTTCTTTGCGAGTGATGAAATCATTTCGCAAGAAACTCAGCAGATGGAAGAAGCGAGTGTTGCTCAGGCGCAATCGGCTCACGACGAGCGCTTACGGCGATTGGCTAACCCCATGACGCAAACCGGTCAAGCCAAACTCTTTGTTTTGGAACCCGAGCGGTTGGCCGTCAGTGACCCGGACGCACATAGCGCCTTGAGAGCACTGGTGAATTCCCAGTTAATAAAGGACTCCGAACGTACGGCCGTGGCACTACTGCCGCCAGAGAACGGTTACAGTGCGGCCGGTCAAGCCACCGCCGACTTGATCGAATCAACGGTGCTGCCGGGGAATCGTTACCAGACGATTGACAGTGTGGAAGATTTAGAGAGCTGGGTGGATAACCACTGAAACGCGCATAAAACCCACATCGTCCCTAGCCCTTTAAAGGGCTAGGGACGTATGCCGCCGAGAAGGCAAAACGGTGGATTGAAATTAGTTTCACCGCTATATCATTGTCATGTCAGCGGCTGCGATCAAGTTCAGGTACGCTGACTTTCCCGAACCTAGTTTCGTCAGGGAACCAGACTCAATCTGACGTAAAGTCAGACTACGTTACTCAAGAAATAGGTATCTTCAGATACCTCCTCAGTCTGAAGCTCTACGGTATTACGTTAAACAGCTTTATGGGTTTAAGGCAGTGCGTAATGCGTCAAACCTTGGGATAACTTTGTCGAGAGGACTGTGGGGTAACGCCCCACTGTCACTGAAGGCCCGTAAGGGCGTTGTAAAGGTATTTCACCATGACGGTATTTGTCTTGGACAAACGTAAACGGCCGCTGATGCCGTGTAGTAACAAACGAGCTCGTTTACTGTTAGAGCGTGGGCGCGCTGTTGTCCACCGCTTTAAGCCCTTTACCATTCGGCTGAAAGACCGTATTCAGGGCGACTGCGTATTTCAACCTATCATGCTGGGTATAGACCCGGGTTCAAAGACCACGGGTCTAGCCCTCACACGCCGTGACGGTGAGGACGCCGTACTGGTGTTTGGTGTTGAGTTACAGCACCGGGGGTTGGCTATACGGGCCAAGCTTTTAAGGCGCAGTGCTTACCGCCGTAATCGGCGCTCCCGTAAGACCCGCTATCGCCCTGCCCGTTTTAAAAACCGTACGAAACCAAAAGGGTGGTTACCCCCCCTCTCTTCGACATCGAGTAGAATCAACGTTGACATGGGCGGGTCGCTTTCGACGCTTAGCACCAGTGACCGCTTTGGCTTATGAAGCTGTGGAATTCGACACACAGCGTTTACGTAATCCTGAGGTCTCTGGCATACAGTACCAGCAAGGCACGTTGCAAGGGTATACCGTCCGTGCCTACGTACTTCAGAAGTGGGATTACGCCTGTGCGTACTGTGGATCCAAAGACCGTCTGACACTTGATCACGTTATCCCTCGCTCTCGACACGGGAGTGACGCGGTGACAAACCTGGTCTGTGCTTGTTACGGCTGTAATCAACGTAAGGGCAACCGTCGGGTGCAAGAGTTTTTAGCAAAGAAACCCACGGTACTAAAACGTGTCCTCGAACAACTGAAAAAGCCCTTACGAGACGCTAGTGCGGTGATTAGTACGCGCCCCGCGTTACATAAGGCGTTAGGGGAGGTAGGATTGCCACTCACTGTTGGTACTGGGGCGGAAACCAGCTACATTAGACACCGATTGAAACTCCCTAAGAGTCATGTCGTGGACGCTGCTTGTGTGGCGCTAACAGGAACCCTTAAAGGAGAATGGTTTAAACCATTACTTGTCGTTTGTGCTGGTACGGGACGTTACCAACGTGTCAGAACAGATCGCTTCGGATTTCCTAAAGCGCACAGAGTTCGCGTCAAACGGCCATTCGGATTTCAAACAGGTGACCTGGTGCGTTATGGGAAAGTTATTGGTAGGACAGCTGTAAGAATGACGGGTTTTTTCAGTTTCCAACACAAACATCAAAACTTTAACGTAAAATGGTCGAAACTAACACTGGTGCAGAGAAGTGACGGCTATCTCTATTGTTGAACTCTGTTCCCAGACGGTAGCGGTCCTGAACTACTTCGTTTGAAAAAACGTTGACGCGTTTATGGTGCAGGTAGGGATAGGGTCGTCCGACCGAGTCACACCCCTCTCGGAAGGCGTCACCCGCCCTACCTGCACCGCCATTCAAAACAAGAAAAATCCAACCTCACTCCACAAGGAATTTCCACTCATGGGTATCGTTCAGCAAGTTTTTCTGTTCTTCCGCAGCCTCGGTGTGATGTTCGGTATGAACGACAACGATCGCGAAGTCACTCCGGACCCCAAGCACGTTGACGGCGAATATCGCCGACTGGTCGTGGCGCCTGTGATTTTTCAATCCCTGGTCGGACAGACTGTGAAATGCGATCCGGATTTCGAACGCATGCTCCCCACACGTGAAGGGGAATACATCGTACGGTTTTGTGTGGACGGTGACGTCTTGAAGGGAAATGTTTACTCCCTCGAACGCTACAAGGGAGGTTTGTTTACCCCGGCTTACAACCCGACATGGCAAAGCGACCACATCGTGGACTTTCACCTGGACGTTTCTTACGATCCGGACAGCGGGTTGTCACAGAAAATGACCCCCATCACCAACGTACTGTCAGTGGCTTCTGATCTTTCCTACAACCGCTTTTCCCCGTGCCGGAGTTATCAACTTACCCTTACCCCAGACGAACTNGTTTCGTTTGGTCGTTGCACCATCCGCGCTCACAAAGGAGTACACTGTCATGTTATTGCGTAACGTGTTGATCTGGGCCACCATTGCAGTGGCGCTGGTGGGTTGTAGCAAAACCCAATACCAACCGNACGGCGATACGTCCAACAAAGCCTTGGTGGAAATGGCNCGTCAGGCTGATGCCGAGAACGCTCCGCCGGTAACGGCCGATCCGTTCACTCCGCCGTTCGCCGATGTGGCTCTGGAGCAATACCTGGTGGGTGTCTCCACTCGGATTCCTGCCGATGGTCAGGACTACGTCAGGAGCTACAACGACTTCATGAAGCAAGAAGCCGCCAATCCGTNTCAGGCGACGGGGTTGTCACAGTCCACGGGGTACCCGCTGTACCCAGTACGGTGCGAGAGCTACAACAAGGAGATGGCCTGCGTGGATAGCAGTGACAACACCGTACCTCAGGCCGAACTCGTGGACAGCACGGTACTAATCAAGAACCGGGACGCCATCGCCAACCCCAACATCGAGTGCGGGGACATCATCTGCGTGGACGTCACCAACCGCCAAGTCGTGGGACATGCCTCGTTCGCAATCCTGGCGTGGCGGGCGGATCACTGTCAGTCCGTCCCCAATGCTCCGTACCAGTGTCCGTCGATCAAACCCTTCCAGGGTCAGTAACACCATAACACCTACCAAAACCAAGGGGTCAAAAGAATGAAAGAGTATCTCGCCATCGCAGTCAGTCCCAAACACAATCACTCAGCACATCGCGATGGTTTTATCCATACGACGATCGCGGTACTGCGTGAAGATTCCGGAATCAACAACGTCACAGCTGTGACGGAGTTCTTACCGAAAGGTGAGTTCGGTATCACCATTACCTGGGACGCTGTGGTGGAGATTCGCTCTCCGCTGTCGCAAGAAATACAGTCGTACAAGCCGTCGGTGAAACTCCACGCTGAACATTTCGACTTTCGAACCCACCAGATCTTGATGGGGTTGAGGGCCGAAGCGATCTCTGATACCTACAACCAAATCCTCCGGGATATGGTGNAGAACGTCAGTAACGTGCGCCAGGGTGATAAGTTCACGCNGGAGCACGTGGCGGATTGGTTGGAGAGTGTGCGATTGGCNNTACCGTCACCGATTTTGGTCTGACAGCATAAAGCCTCTACCCGTCCACGTGGACGGGTAGAGGTACTTTCTTTTTTTCTTTGTACAACGTCGGAATTAGTT